>Ga0181520_10000237_pt1 | contig 119982 bp, 107 predicted proteins | sample PEATcosm2014_Bin_29_FD_132451 | JGI IMG/M metagenome (GOLD analysis project Ga0181520, IMG submission 132451) | Peatland microbial communities from MTU Mesocosm Facility, Houghton, MI, USA - PEATcosm2014_Bin02_30_metaG | ecosystem: Environmental > Terrestrial > Soil > Wetlands > Peat | place... | reverse complement strand
GGACGTGGTGTGCACCGCGGTGCCGCCGGCGAAGTCCAGCACGCCCCACTTGGCGAACAGCCCGTTGCCCCAGACCATGTGCGCGGCCGGGAAGTACACGCAGAACAGCCAGAGCGTGAGGAAGATCAGGTAGGCCGGGAACTTGATCCGGTTGGCGAAGGCGCCGGTGATGAGCGCCGGGGTGATGATGGCGAACATCATCTGGTAGACGAACAGCGCCAGCAGGGACATGGTATAGGCGTTGGGCATGTTCGCATTGACCGTGATGAGGCTCTCCGGCCGGACGCCATGCAGGAAGGCATAGTGGAAATTGCCGATGATCCCGCCCTCCCCGCCGCTGAACACCAGGGAGAAGCCGCAGGCCCACCACACGAAGGTGGTCCAGCCCATGGACACGAAACTCTGGATCATGATGGCCAGAACGTTCTTCCGGCCCACCAGCCCACCGTAAAAGAACGCCACCCCCGGGGTCATGATCATCACCAGCGTGGCCGAAACCAGCATGAAGGCGATGTTGCCGGTATCGAATGCATTGGGCGTCATAACTGACTCCTTCATGAGATCAAATCGCACCAATAGACGAACTGACACGCATGAAATGGACCTGTATCAGAGGGGCGATGGAAACGTACACCCTTTGCCGGTCAAATAGGCCAATAAATTGAGTCAGAAGATATTTACCTTTTCTTGACCTGTTCCTTACATCCGGACGCGCCGGCGCGGTTTGACAACCGCGCCCCGGCACTGCCCAATGGAGTGTGGAGCGTATTCATGGACATGGCGAAAAAGCGGGCCCGTTACGGCCGGATCCGGACCCAGCTGGAGGAGATCCTGGCCAGGTGCGAGGACCCGGAGGCGCGCATGGCCTCCGTGGTGGCCCTGCTGCACCACAAGATGGAGCACTTCTTCTGGACCGGCTTTTACGGCCTGAAGGACGGCCGGCTCCTGGTGCAGCTGTACCAGGGCCCCATCGCCTGCATGGAACTGAAGAAGGACACCGGCGTATGCTGGGCCGCCATCAACACCGGCGCCCCCGTGGTGGTGCCCGACGTAGCGGCGTTCCCCGGCCACATCGCCTGCGACAGCCGGTCCAGGTCGGAAATCTGCCTGCCGTTCCGGGACCGCGCCGGCCGGATCACCGGGGTGCTGGATATCGACAGCGACCGGCTCGGCACCTTCGACGCCGTGGACGCGGAGGCCCTGGCGGGCATCCTCGCGCTCATCCATGGGGATGGCGGCCTTCGTCATTGATATTCATCCTCAGCCAGGCGCGTGCCGATTAGATATGGGTACGCATAGGAGCATCATGACCCTGGTCTGGAATCCCGACCTTCTGCTTGGCAACACCCAGATCGACGATCAACACCGGCGGATTTTCCAGATCCTGGACAAGCTGATCACCGCCATCGCTGAGCGCAAGGGGCACGAGGAGGTCGGCGGCGTGCTGACCGCCGCTTCGGTGTTCGTGGCGGCGCATTTCCAGATGGAAGAAGCCCTGATGCTCCAGTACCAATACCCGGATCTGGCCGTCCACCGGAAGAGCCACGAAGCGCTTCGGCTCCAGGTGGAGTACCTGGTGGACCAGTTCCACAAGACCGGGCCCGAACCCCTGGAGTTGGCCAAGTTCATGGAATGGTGGCTGCAGGACCACATCGAGCGGCAGGACCGCCCGATGGCCCACTACCTGAAAGCCCTGGAGCCGGCCGCCGGCTGAACCACCCTCAGGCCTCCTGGAAGACCACGCCATCCGGGCCGATAGGAAGGGGAACCCAAAGGTGCCTGTGCCAACCCTGAGCTCTTGCCGCAGTTCGTCACCCAGCCTCCGTTCCAGCCAAGGCTCCCTGCACCTGCTGGGGTTGTTCGCCGCCGCGCTGCTCGCGGCCGTGCTGACCGGGCTGGTCACCTACCACCGCCAGCGCAACGCCCTGGAGCGGCAGGCCAAAGCGGAGCTTTCCTACCTGGCCCAGGCGCAGCGGGATCAGCTGGACCGCTGGCTCAGTGAACGGCTCAAGGACGCGGAGGTGACCGCCGAGGATCCGCTCATCAGCGCCCGGCTCCCGGCACGGGCCCGGGGGCGCCAGGTCCTGCAGGATCGGATCCAGACCATCCAGGAGGCGTACGGCTACGATGCCATCCAGGTCCTCGACACGGCTGCCCGGCCCCTGGCCGCCACCGATCTGGACCCGGTCACCAGCGAGGAGCGGCGGGCCGCCCTGGGGCTGGTCTGCGGCGCTCCGCCGCAGCTGGTGTGGAGCCTGGATGGCCCGGACCAGGACGCGGTGGTGAAGGTCAGCTGCCTGGTTCCCCTGGGCGCCGGGCGGAAACCCCACGGCATCCTGGTCTTCCGCCTGGACATCGAGGCGATGCTGGTATCCATCCTGCACAACCAGCCCACCTTCCGCCCCAGCGGCGAAACCCTGCTGGTCTGCCGGCAGGGCGGCCGGATGATCTTCCTGGGGCAGGCCCGGCTGGCGCCCCCCCACCCGGTGAGCCGCACCGCCAAGGCACCGGTGCCGGCCCAGGACGTCCTTGCCAGGGAAGGCTTCTCCCAGGGGGAGGACTACCGGGGAGTGCCCTCCATCGCCGCCTCCCGCCAGCTGACCAACCTGCCCTGGACCGTCCTCTCGAAGATGGACGAGGCCGAGATCGCAGCCCCCCTGGCCCGGCTGGCCCGGATCTATGCCGCCGCCAGCGCGCTGTTTCTCGCCATCCTCGGCGTGCTCCTGCGCACCTGGTGGAGCAAGAACCTGGCTCGGCACCAGGCGAACCAGGCGAACCTCCAGCGGGAAAAGGACCTGCTGGACCGGCAGCTGAAGGCGCTCAGCCGGTACGCCAACGACATCGTGCTGCTGTTCAACGGCGCCGGCCAGGTGCTCGACGCCAACGACCGGGCGCTCGATGCCTACGGCTATGCGCGCGACGAGATGCTCCGCCTGAAGGCCCCGCAGCTCTGGGTCGCCGGGGCACTGGAGAGCTTCCTGAAGGGCTTCCAGATCGAGGGGCATCCGGAATCCATCCGCTCCGAGGCCGTCCAGGTGCGCAAGGACGGCTCCACGTTCCCGGTGGAGCTGAGTTCGCGCGAATTCAAGGAGCAAGGCGCGACCTACTTCCAGGTCATCATCCGGGACATCACCGAGCGCAAGCGGGCCGAGGACGAGGTGCTGGCCCTGCAGGACCAGCTGCGCGAGCAGGCCACCCGCGACAGCCTGACCGGCCTGTACAACCGCCGCTTCCTGGATGACGCGATGGAACGCGAATTGTTCATAGCGGAACGCAGTGGCCACCCCATCAGCGTCATCATGGGCGACCTCGACCATTTCAAGATCATCAACGACACCCATGGCCACCTCGCCGGGGACGCGGTGCTGCGGGCGTTCAGCGCCCTGGTCCAGCACCTGTCGCGCCGGAGCGACATCTCCTGCCGCTATGGCGGCGAGGAGTTCCTGCTGGTTCTGCCGGGCCTCACCAAGGAGCTCGCCCGAGAGCGGGCCGATCAGCTTCGCAGGCGCCTGGAGGCCTCGCCCGTCGCCTTCGGCGACCAGCTGATCGGGGTGACCGCTTCCTTCGGCGTGGCGGCTTTCCCGCAGGATGGCGTGAGCCGGGAGGCCTTGATCGCCGCGGCCGACCATGCGCTTTATGCGGCCAAGGAGAGCGGCCGAAACCGGGTTTCCACTTGGGAGGGTGCCCGGCCGGGAATCTGAAGCTACCCTCAAGACGGAGGAGGTGAGGGCTTGGCTGGCCTTCACCTCAACAGCAGCCAATGATGGGTTCGGTCCGTGGATCCTGATTGGAAAATCGAACGATCAGGAAAAAGCCCCCGGGAGTCCACAGGCTCCCGGGGGCTGGCTGGACTCGCGGCCGCAGCCTACTCAGTGTCGGTATCGATCGTATGGGTTTCGGTCTGGCCGGCGGCCTTCACCTCGATTTCCACCCGGCGGTTTTTTGCCTGGCCCGCCTTGGTCGCGTTGCTGGCCAGGGGCTGCTCGGGGCCGGCTCCGACGGTCTGGATGGCGTCCGCGGGGATGCCATCGTCCACCAGCACCTTGGCCACCGCGTCGGCCCGGCGTTTGCTGAGCGCCTTGTTGTAGGCCACCGAGCCGACGGAGCTGGTGTAGCCGGTCACCACCAGGGTGTACTGGCCGTTGTAGGCCTTGAGGCTGTCAGCAACCTTCCCGATCGCCTCCACCCCCTGGGGCGGAACCACATTCTTGCCGTTGGCGAAGTGCAGCACCGCCTCGTCCAGGACGATCTTGGCCGGCGGGGCCGGAGCGGGGGCAGGCTCCGGGGCCACCACCGGAGCCGGCTCCACCACGGGCGCCGGAGCGGGGGCGGGCTCCGCCACCGGGGCGGGGGGCTCAGGGGCGGGAACTGCCACCGGGGTGGGAGCGGGCGCCGGGGCGGGGGCCGGGCTGTGACCGCCCCAGCGATAGGCCAGGGTCACCAGGCCCAGGGTCTCGGTGTAGGAAACCTGGGTTTCAATGCGCACCTCCCGCGCTTCCAGGCCCAGCAGGAAATGATCGGCCGGGGCGGTCTGGATGCCGATTCCGCCAAGGTAGCTGAACCGGGTGGTCTTGTCGGTGGCGAAGGACCAGGGGGTGCCCACCTGGGCGCCGCCCAGGCCGGCGCGCAGGTAGGGGGTCCAGCTGCCGCCGGGGGCGAGGTTGAACAGTGCGGACAGATGGGCCTGGTATTCATCGGCGCTCATGCCGCTGAGGGCATCCTTGCCCTTGAGCTGGGTGCCCAGGACGGAGAGTTCGTAGCCCCACCGCGGGGTGCACCAGGACCCGCCGGCCAAGCCTATGATTCCATTGCCTTTGGCATCACGTGAACTGTTGTTCTGGAAGTCGTAGCCCCCCTGAAGGCCCACCCAGTACTGTCCTGCCTGGGCGGCTAACGGGGCCGCCACGAGAGCGAGGGTGGTTGCAAACAACATCATGCGCATGGCAAATCCTCCTTGGCTTATTGACCGGAGTTGATTATCCAACAATCATTCGCGGATTTGTTGTTTTTTCCACACCACCCCAAGTCGCCACCGGTCGAAATGGGCTTAACCGATACACCATGCTGTTTTTTTACAACGCCCCATCCCCGGCTATTTCCCGGCGGAAGGCGAGCGTTCGCAGTGCAGCTTCCGGTACAGGGAAGTGCGCGAGATGCCCAGGACCCGGGCGGTCTCGCTGAGGTTGCCCTGGTGCCGGGCCATCAGGTCGAAGATCTCCCGCTGCTCCTGTTCCGCGATGGTCCGCTTGATCCGGGCGCGGTGCTCGCCGATGGAGACCGGGGCCCGGACCGCGGCCGGCGCGGGCTGGGCGGCCGCGCCGGCCTGGATCTCCTCCGGCAGGCTGTTGACCCCGATCAGCTGGCGGTGCGGAAGGTTGACCATCTTCTCGACGGCGTTCTGGAATTCGCGCATGTTGCCGGGCCAATCGTACTGGCGCAGCCGGTCGATCACTTCCGGGGCCACCTGGGCGGCCTTGACGCCCAGCTTGCGGCAGGTCCGCTCGTAGAAGGTGCTGAACAGCAAAGGGATGTCCTCCGGATGCTGGCGCAGCGGCGGGAGCGTGATCGCCAGCACGTTCAGCCGGTAGTACAGATCCTGGCGGAAGTTGCCCTTGGCGATCTCCAGCGGCAGCTGCTTGTTGGTCGCGCAGATGATCCTGACATCCACCAGCATGCCCATGGCCCCGCCGATGCGGGTGATGGTCTTGTCCTGGAGCACGCGCAGCAGCGAGGCCTGCTGGTCCAGCGGCATGTCGCCGATCTCGTCCAGGAACAGCGTCCCGCCGGCGGCCAGCTCGAACTTGCCGGGCCGGCCGCCCTTGTGGGCGCCGGTGAAGGCGCCTTCCGCGTAGCCGAACAGCTCGCTGCCGATCAGCTCGCGCGGAATGGCGCCGCAGTTGATCGCGATGAACGGGCCCGAGTGCCGCGGGCTCCGGTTGTGGATGGCCTGGGCGAACATCTCCTTGCCGGTGCCGCTCTCGCCGCACAGCAGGACCGTGCTTTCGCTGCCGGCCGCCTGGATGCTGAGCTGGACCGCCGCGATCAGGGCCTCCCCGCTGCCGATGATGTCATCGAAGGTGAACGCCGCATGGGCTCCGCTGAACCGGTTGATGAGCTTGCGGATGCGGTGGATCGGGTTCAGGAAGATGACCCCGCTGGTGGTGTTGCCCTGCTCGTCCTTGACCGGTTTGGCCGAGGCCAGGCAGCTGGTGAACTCAGTGCGGGGACCGACGTTGAGTTCCTGGTCGCTGAACGCCAGGCCCGAGCGCAGCAGTTCGCGGATCGGCTCCGGCTGGTCGACGAACTGGGCGATGGGCTTGCCGACCAGGCCCTGGGCCTTGCCGTGGAAGATCTTTTCGGCCACGGGGTTGACCTGCTGGATGTCGCCCCGGGCGTCCACCACCACCACCCCGTCGGAGACCGTCAGGAACAGGTTGCTCAGATGGCTGTTGAGCAGGGTCAGTTCCCGGTTCTTCAGCTGCACCCGCAGCTGCTGCTGGATCGCCTCCGCCGCCGCCACCACCATGCCGAGCGTGTGCTGATGGGTGGCCTCCACCGGCCCGGACATCTCCAGCACCCCGGCCAGCGCGCCGGTTTCAGAGAAGATCGGCGCCCCCGAGCAGGTCCACGGATGGTGCTTGCGGCAGTAGTGCTCGTGGCCGGAAACCTGGAACGGCCGCTGCAGCTGCAGGGAGGTGCCGGCCCCGTTGTTGCCGATCTCCGCCTCGGCCCACAGGGCGCCCCGGCAGAAATTCAGGTCCGGAGCGCTTTCGATGACCCCGGGATCGCCCGCGGTTTCCAAAATGTAGCCCCGTTCGTCGCAGAGCAGGACGACGAAGCTGGAACTGGCCACGAACTGGTAGAGCTTGCCCATGAAGGGGCGCGCCACGTCGATCAGGCTCTTGTGCCGCTCCAGCAGCCGGCTCAGCCCGGGCTCGGCCAGCACCCGGGTGCTGCGCCCGGCGAACGGGTCCACCCCGGCCTTGCGGCAGCGCAGCCAGGACTGGGCGATCTCCGGCCGGAGCGCCTGGGGATCGAACTCGCCGCTCCGGCTGAAGCGTTCCCAGGCCGCGAGGGTGGGTGAAGAGGAGGGGTGCAGCATGGCCATGTCCTTTCCCTGGTTCGGGCTGACAGCTCATGACGATGACGGGGAAGCGGAGTCCGAGTGTAGCAGTCCTGTCACCCACTGGCGACAACCCCGATGCACAAGGGTGACAGGTGCGCGACATAGACAACCCGGTCGCCGCTGGAACTTCCCCTATTTCCAGGCGGATACTTCGCCCGGAGCGCTGCGCGGTTCTGGCACGTCCCTTGAATAAGGTTATAGGAAAAACCCCAACCCCAAGGAGATTGCCATGCTGAAACCCGACAGCAGCTACAAGCTATTCATCGACGGCAAGTGGACCGAAGGCAAGGAGGGCAAGACCTTCAACGCCATCAACCCCTCCAACGGCGAGGTATTGGCCAAGTGCGTGGACGCCTGCAAGGAGGATGTGGACCAGGCCGTGGCCGCGGCCCGCAAGGCCTTCGAGACCTGGAAGAAGGTCAGCCCCCAGGAGCGCTCCGCCATGCTCCTCAAGATCGCCGACCTGATCGACGCCAATGCCGAGCGCCTGGCCACGATCGAGACCCTGGACAACGGCAAGCCGATCCGGGAGACCCTGGCCATCGACGTGCCGCTCAGCTCGGACCATTTCCGCTATTTCGCCGCTGCCGTCCGCACCGAGGAAGGCGAGGCGGTGATGATCGACAAGGACACGCTCAGCCTGATCCTGCGCGAGCCGATCGGCGTGGTGGGCCAGATCATCCCCTGGAACTTCCCGCTGCTGATGGGCGCCTGGAAGATCGCTCCGGCCCTGGCCGCCGGCGACACGGTGGTGATCAAGCCGTCCTCCGCCACCTCCCTCAGCCTGCTGGAACTGGCCAAGCTGATGAGCCAGGTGCTGCCTCCGGGCGTGGTCAACGTGGTGACCGGCCGGGGCTCGGTCTCGGGCAACTTCCTCCTGGAGCACCCGGGCCTGAACAAGCTGGGCTTCACCGGCTCCACCGAAGTGGGCTACACCATCGCCGACGCGGCGGCCAAGAAGCTGATCCCCGCCACCCTGGAGCTGGGCGGCAAGTCCGCCAACATCTTCTTCCCGGACGCCCCCTGGGACAAGGCCATCGAGGGCGTGGAGATCGGCATCCTGTTCAACCAGGGCCAGGTCTGCTGCGCCGGGTCGCGGGTGTTCGTCCATGAGGACATCTACGACAAGTTCCTTGCGGACTGCGTGAGCGCCTTCAACAAGGTCAAGGTCGGCCTGCCCTGGGAAAAGGACACCCAGATGGGCGCCATCGTCAACGGCGAACAGTTGCAGAAGATCCTGGCCTACATCGAGATCGGCCGCAAGGAAGGGGCCAAGGTGGCCTGCGGCGGCAAGCGCCTCACCGAACACGGCCTGGACAAGGGCTTCTTCATGCAGCCCACCATCCTGGCCGGGGTCGGCAACAAGATGCGCGTGGCCCAGGAGGAGATCTTCGGGCCGGTGGCCACCTTCATCAAGTTCAAGACCGAGGCCGAGGTGATCGCCATGGCCAATGACAGCGAGTACGGCCTGGGCGGCGCCGTCTGGACCAAGGACATCAACCGCGCCCTGCGGGTCGCCGGCGCCGTGGAGACCGGACGGATGTGGGTGAACAACTACAACAACCTGCCGGCCCACGCGCCCTTCGGCGGCTACAAGAAGTCGGGCATCGGCCGGGAGACCCACAAGATGATCCTGGAGCACCTGACCCAGAAGAAGAACATCTTCATCAGCCTGACCGAAACCAAGGTCGGGCTCTACTGAGATGATCACCCGGGATACCCAGGTCGAAGACCTCCTGGCCCTCCCGGGGATCATCCCCTGGTTCATCGAGCACGGCGTATCGCCCTTCAGCTGCTACGGAGCCTTCCCAGGCACCCTGGGAAGGCTGCTGGAGATCAAGGGCGTGACGGATGAGGAAGGCATCATCCGGGAGTTGAACGGTTTTTTCAATCCCTGATCTGGATGCGCCGCAGGAACGGGATGTCCTCCAGCAGCATGGCGGTGCCGCGCACCACCGCGGTCTCGGGGTTCTCCGCCCGGTAGCAGGGCAGGTGGGTCTCCTTGCTCAGGCGGATATCCAGGCCCTGGATCCTGGAGCCGCCGCCGGTGAGGCAGATGCCCCGGTCGATCAGGTCCGCCGCCAGTTGCGGCGGCGTTTCCTGCAGCGCCTTGCGCACCAGGTCGACGATGGCGTTGACCGGCTCGGCCATGGCTTCCCGGATCTCCACGTCATTGAGGGTGATGGTCTTGGGCAGCCCCTCGAACTGGTCCCGGCCGGACACGCTCATGGTGCGGGTCTTGTCCGAAGAGTAGGCCGAGCCCAGGCCCCACTTGACCTCTTCCGCGGCCGCTTCGGAGATGAGCACGTTGTACTTTTCCGAAATGTAGGTGCTGATGGCCTCGTCCATTTCGTCCCCGGCGACGGCGATGGAATCGGAAAACACCTTGCCGTTGAAGGAGATCACCGCCACGTCGGTGGTGCCGCCGCCCACGTCGACGATCATGCAGCCGCGCTTCTCGTTGGTGGCGAGCCCCGCGCCCATGGCGGCCACCATGGTCTGGTCCACCAGGAACACTTCGCCCGCCTTGGCGTCGTAGCAGACCTGCTTCATGGCGCGCCGGGCCACCTGGTGGGCCCTGGGCGGAATGCTCACGACGATCCGGGTCCGGGTGAAGCTCCGGTTGGGCCTGGCCTTCTGGATGAAGGCGGCCAGCATCTTCTCGGCTGCGTCCACCTCGTAGATCATCCCGTCCTTCATCGGCCGGATGGTCTGCACCCCCTGGGGCGCCCGGCCCAGGAGCTGCTTGGCCTCATTGCCCACCGCCTCCACCTCGTGGGTGCGGGTGTTCAAGGCAACGATGCAGGGCTCGTAGATCACGATCCGGCCGGCCTGGGGGGTGTGGATCAGCACCGAGGCGGTGCCCAGATCAATGGCCAAATCCGAAGTGAACAGGTTGGACCAGTATTGGCGCGAGAAGGCATTAGGCACTGTTTTCTCCAATGGGAATTGCAGCGAGACGTCGGCTTTGCCAGGTTTTCAAAGTGAGACCCAGCCGTTCGCGGATCTTCGCAGATTAGACATTATCCCAACAAATGGCTCAATCGGCGTTCCAGAAACCCATGGTGACGGAAGTCCGCCCCAGGGTTCGGCCATTTGCCCCACATTCAACCTTTCCGGAATTGGAATGTCCAATCTCGCGGAGGTGCTGCCATGCAAGGCCGCCAACCCGTTCTTTTCAGCCTCGCCCTTGCCACAACCCTTTCGCTGGCGGCGCAGACCGCCGTTACCGAGATTCCGGCCCAGACCACGGACGATGCGGTCAAGCCGGCCACGCCCGCCCCCAACCTGCCGCCGCCGCCGGCGCCCAGGCAGATCCCGCCGCCGCCGGCCGCCTCCGGAACACCGGCCGCGCCGCCGGTCCCCGGCCAGTGGGTCTACACCGATCAGTACGGCTGGATCTGGATGCCCTACGGGGACCGGTACACCCATGTGGCGCCAGGCGACGAGCCTCCGTCCATGTATGTCTATGAACCCGACTACGGCTGGTGCTGGGTCGCGGCGCCCTGGATCTGGGGCTGGGGCCCGGTGCCCTACTTCGGCGTGCTGGGCACGGTCCGCTTCGGCTGGTGGGGCAACGGCTTCGGCCGCTGGAACGGCTTTTCCGGCCGCTACCGGTCCTGGGGCCGGACCGGCTGGGGCGGAGGCCGTGCTGGAAGCTGGGGCGGAGGCCGCCGCTTGCGTTGAATTTTAAATATTTACGTTGACATCGCCCAAGACTGGGCATTATTATTTGCCCATGATCGCCAGCCCCGTCGTGTTCGCCGAAAGCCTTGCCTGCAGGGCTGCTGGTGTTCTGAGTGTTTCCCATCTGTACCTGGTCTACGCCTATTGGACCAGCGGTGAGGGTGAAGCACTTTCCGGCTAATCGTCAATCATTCACCCTGCCGCCCCGCCACGAAAGTCGCGGGGCTTTTTCTTTTCAGGAGTTCATCCCTCCAGGCCAGACCACACCCAATGTTCCCTTCAGCGTGAAGGGGATCCATTTGTTTCACTTCTTTTACAAGGAGGCGCCATGCCTATGCCCAAAATCCGCTTCGCAAGCGGTGAATTCGTGCCGTTGGAGATGCACAAAGTGCGGGTCGTCCAGAAGCTCAACCTGCTTCCGGTGGAGGCTCGCCTGAAGGCCGTGGAGCAGGCCGGGTTCAACAATTTTCTGCTGAAGAGCGAGGATGTGTTCCTCGACATGCTCACCGACAGCGGCACCAACGCCATGAGCGATCAGCAGTTGGCGGCGATGATGGTGGCCGACGACGCCTATGCCGGCTCCGCGTCCTTCTACCGGCTGCAGGAGGCGGTCGAGGCGGTCTTCGGCACGCCGTTCTTCCTGCCGGTGCACCAAGGGCGGGCCGCCGAGCACATCATCAGCCAGGCCTTCGTGGCCAAGGGCAGCTCGGTCCCCATGAACTTCCACTTCACCACCACCAAGGCCCACGTGGAGCTGGCGGGCGGCCAGGTCCAGGAGGTGTACACCGACGAAGCCCTGCGCATCAAGAGCTCCCACCCCTTCAAGGGCAACCTGGACCTGGCCAAGCTGCGCGCCTTGATCGCCAGGGTGGGCCGGGAGCAGATTCCCTTCATCCGGATGGAGGCCGGCACCAACCTCATCGGCGGCCAGCCGTTCTCGGTGGCCAATCTGCGGGAGGTGCGCAAAGTGGCCGATGAGCACGGCCTGAAGATCGTCATGGATGTCAGCCTCATGCCCGAGAACCTCTATTTCATCAAGCTGCGCGAAGCGGAATTCCGCCACACGAGCATCAAGGAGATCCTGCGCACCCTGTGCGACCTGGCCGACATCATCTACTTCTCCGCGCGCAAGATCGGCTGCGCCCGGGGCGGCGGCATCGCCACCCGCGACCGGGAGCTCTACCTGGCCATGCGCGACCTGGTGCCGCTGTTCGAAGGGTTCCTCACCTACGGCGGCATGTCGGTGCGGGAGATCGAGGCCATGGCGGTGGGGCTGCGCGAGACCCTGGACCTGGACATGATCAGCCAGTCGCCCCAGTTCATCCGCTACCTGGTGGACCACCTGGACGCCGCCGGCATCCCGGTGGTGACCCCGGCGGGCGGCCTGGGCTGCCATGTGGACGCCATGGCGTTCCTGCCCCAGGTGCCCCAGACGGCCTATCCCGCGGGCGCCCTGGCGGCGGCCCTGTTCATCGTTTCCGGCATTCGCGGCATGGAGCGGGGCACCCTGTCCATGGACCGGGACGCCCAGGGGCGCGACGTGCCCTCCGAGGTCGAACTGCTGCGCCTGGCGCTGCCGCGCCGGGTCTTCACCTTGTCGCAGATCAAGTACGTGGAGGACCGCCTGGGCTGGCTGCACGCCAACCGGAACCTGGTCGGCGGGCTGCGCTTCGTCGAGGAGCCCAAGGTGCTGCGTTTCTTCGTCGGCCGGCTCGCGCCCATCGGCAACTGGACCGAACGGCTGGTGGAGAAGTTCCGGGCCGATTTCGGCGACAGCCTTTAGATGAACATCGCCCGGATCAGATCGTCGTCCGCCTCGTCCGATCCCCCGCTTCGGCCCAGGAGCCGGTTGCCCACCCTCCTGAGGCTGTCGCGGAATTCCTTGCCGGACTTGGTGGTGGTGAGGGCCACGGCCAGGCCGCCGATGGCGACGCCGCCCAGCAGGGTCATCAGGGCCGCGACGGGGAAGGAAGGGGGGTTTTGTTTCATGGCCATATCCTTACGGGCATTTTCCCACCCGTACCGATAGCCCGCAAGACATCGGCAGGTGGTTGATGATACCACGCGCAGCGGATCACACGCTGGGATCGGCGGCCGGCTGCTCGAGTTCGATCCCCAGTTCCGCCAGCTGCCGGGGGTCCACGGGGCTGGGGGCGCCGGTCATGAGGCACCTGGCCTGGGCGGTCTTGGGGAAGGCGATCACTTCCCGGATGTTGCTGGCGCCCACCAGGAGCATCACCAGCCGGTCCAGCCCCAGGGCGATCCCGCCGTGGGGCGGGGCGCCGAAGGCCAGGGCGTCCAGCAGGAAGCCGAACTGTTCGCGGGCCTCCTCCTCGCCGAGGCCGATGGCCTTGAACAGGCGGGACTGGATCTCGGCGTCGTGGATGCGGATGCTGCCTCCGCCCAGCTCGAAGCCGTTCAGGATGACATCGTAGGCCTGGGCCCGGCAGCTGCCCGGATCGCTCTCCAGCCGGTCCAGGTCGTCCGGATGGGGGCCGGTGAAGGGATGGTGGCAGGCGACGAAGCGGTTGGCTTCCTCGCTCCACTCCAGCAGCGGGAAATCCACCACCCACAGGAACTCGAACCGGGATTCATCGATCAGGCCCAGGGCCCGGGCCAGGCGCAGCCGGATCTCGCCCAGCACCTTGGAGGTCTGCTGCGAACTGCCCACCGCGAACACCGCCAGGCCTTCGCCCTCCCCGCCAAGCTGCGCCTTCAGGTCGCTTTCCCCGGCCGGGTCCAGGTATTTCTTGAAGCTGGAGGCGAAGCCTTCCTTGCCCCACTTGGCGTAGGGCAGACCGCCGCCGCCCAGGTGCTTGGCCACGTCCTGCAGCTCGTCCAGCTGCTTGCGGCTGAACGCCGCAGCCTGCGCCCCTGAGAAGTACAGAGCCCGGACCCGCTGCTTGCCCTGGCTGTCCGCCGCCGCCCGGAACAGGCCGAATTCGCTCCCCTCGAACTGCCGGGTGACGTCCTGGATGCGCACCGTACAGCGGGTGTCCGGCTTGTCCGAGCCGTACCATTCCATGGCGTCCTGGTAGGCCAGCCGGGGGAACGGGGCGTGGACCTCCTTGCCGGCCAGGGCTGCCAGCTCCACCAGGAGGGGCTCGATCATGGCCTGGATGTCCTGCTGGCGGACGAAGCTCATCTCCACGTCCACCTGGGTGAATTCCGGCTGCCGGTCCGCGCGCAGATCCTCGTCCCGGAAACAACGGCAAAGCTGGATATAACGTTCGAAGCCGGCCACCTGGAGCAGCTGCTTGTAGAGCTGGGGCGACTGCGGCAGGGCGTAGAACTCTCCGTGGTGCGGCCGGCTCGGCACCAGGTAGTCCCGGGCCCCCTCCGGCGTGGATTTGCCCAGGATGGGCGTCTCGATCTCGACGAAATCGTTCCGGCGGAAATAGTTCCGCACCATGCTGCAGACCTCGCTGCGCAGGATCAGGTTGCGCTGCAGGGTTTCCCGGCGCAGGTCCAGGAACCGGTATTTCAGGCGCAGATCCTCGTTGGCCTCGGCGCTTTCATCCAGGGGGATGGGCGGGGTCTGGGCCGAGTTGAGGATCAGCAGCCGGGTGAGCCGGACCTCGATGTCGCCGGTGGGCATGTTCGGATTCTTCTGTTCCCGCTCGGCCACCACCCCTTCGGCGCCCAGCACGAATTCGCCGCGGACCGCCTTCAGCCGGGCCAGGAGTTCCGGAGCGACCTCGGTCTCGTTCGCCACCAGTTGCACCAGGCCCCAGCGGTCCCGCAGATCCAGGAAGACCAGGGAGCCGAGGTTGCGGATGCGTTTGCACCACCCCAGCAGGCGCACGGTCTGGCCTGTCTGCTCCAGGCCCAGCTGGCCGTTGCGATGGGTACGTTGGAAGTCGCCGAGCGGATCGAGTTTCATAACTTTCAAGGATCGCAGCCGCGGCAGGGATTCTCAACCCGTAACTACGCCGCGCCCCCTTGCGGGGGCGGGTTGGCGGGAGCTTAGATGCCTGAATTCAGATGCCTGAGGCCTTGGAGTGTTCTTCGACCCCTTCGTGGTGGTGCTGGGGTCGGATCGGCATGCCCGGCAGCTCGGAGGCGACCATCACGTCGAGGTTGCGGATGTACTTGCACATCAGTTCGCGCAGGGTGGCCGCTTCCTCGGCGCTCATGCCCTTCTGGGAATGATCCTGGAAGTCGCCGCCGATCTTGACCAGCTTCTCGCACAGAACCAGGCCCTCGGGGGTCAGCCGGATGCGGATCCGCCGGCCGTGGGTCGGGTCGGGCCCGACCGTGAGGAAACCGCGCAGGCCCATCTGCTGGACCATGCGGGATACGGTGGGGTTGTCCATCCACATGGCCCGGGCCAGTTCCCCCAGCGACATGGGCGCGCCCTTGAAGAGGATCATCAACATCCAATAGTGATGGGGCGTGATGTCCAGGGGAACCACCTTGGCGGCGATCAGTTGCCGGATGGACCGCCGCGCGGCGACAATGAGCATGCCGATGGTTGAAAGGGTCAATCCTACTTCCGATGAGTTAGTCATGTTGGGTTCCTCAGGGATGGTGAAGATTCAACGTATTAAATTTCTTGCTAATTCAAATTTAGTCAATGAGAAATTTATAGCATTCAATGCCTACAAAATATTAATTAATAATTTTGATCTGCATTCATTCACCTGCCACCCCGGATCGTTTCGAGTCGTTCCATGGAATGGTTGGCACTTCCGCACAGCAGACCACAGCCCGGCAGGACTCATTCATGGCCGGAATCCATGGCAATGAAACAGATTATCCCAACGATATCAGCGCTTCGTTAGGCATGGCAAGCCGGCATCAGCTTGTTCGCCTTACCCGATACCGAATGAACTTGGGAAAATCAATGATATGTTCCTTCGCTCAAGCCTCCAGAATGAGCGATTCAATTTATAGCGCCAGCGCCGGACCGGGAGCGGGCCTGCCGGGAAAAACGATCCAGTAATATTCCCCAGCCTGGCGGGAAGGCGCGGAGCCTATCGGAAATGACTCAGGAGATCCGCCCGGGGGATGGCAACCTGGGAGCCGGTGCGCAGGTCCTTGACGGTGACCAGGCCGCCGGCCATCTCATCGGAGCCCATGACGACGGCAAAGGGAATGCCGGCCCGGTCGGCGTACTTGAACTGGCGGGCGATCTTGGCCGGCTGCAGGTGGATTTCGGTGTTCACGCCGCCGGCCCGGAGTTCCGCCGCCATGGCGACGTACTCGGGCAGCAGGGCCGGGTCGAACTGGGTCACCAGCACCTGGACGGTGCTCGGTCCCTGGCCGATGATCCCCGCTTCCGTCAACACGTAGAACAACCGGGTGAGGCCGATGGAAATGCCCACCCCGGGCAGGCGGCTCTTGGTGTACTGGCTGGCCAGGTTGTCGTAGCGGCCGCCCGAGCACACGGAGCCCATTCCCGGGTGATCAGTCAGGAAGGTCTCGTAGACGGTGCCGGTGTAGTAGTCGAGCCCCCGGGCGATGCCCAGGTTGATGTTCCAATGGGATTCGGGCACCCCGAAAGCCCGCAGCAGCACCACCACCTCGCCCAGTTCCTGGACGCCCTGGACGAACACCGGATTGGCGTCCGCGCGGGCCGCCATGGCGGCCAGGCGCCCCAGCATGTCGTCGGCCGAACCGCGGATCCCCACCAGTTCGAGGATCCGGTCGGCGAGCGCGCCATCCAGCGCCAGTTCCTCGCCCATCAGGAGGCCGCGCACGCCCGCCGCCCCGATCTTCTCCAGCCGGTCCACCTGCCGCAGGACCGCCATGCGCCGCTCCGGCTCCTGGATGCCCAGGCTTTCGAACAGCCCCTGCAGCACCTTGCGGTTGTTGAACTGGATCTGGAAGGGGCCGACCTTGAGTTCGCTGAAGAGGGTGTGGATCACCGCCGGGATTTCCGCATCGAAGGCCAAGGGCAGTGTGTCCTTGCCGATGACGTCGATGTCGCACTGGTAGAACTCGCGGTAGCGGCCGCGCTGGGACCGCTCGCCCCGGTAGACCCGCTGGATCTGGTAGCGCCGGAACGGGAAGGGCAGCTCCGCCTCATGCTCGGCCACGTAGCGCGCCAGGGGCACGGTCAGGTCGAAGCGCAGGGCCAGGCCGGGCTTGTGGCCCTGCTCCAGCCCGCCGGTGGACTGCACGAAGTAGACCTGTTTCTCGGTCTCCCCGCCGCTTTTGGACAGGAGCACGTCGGCCACTTCGAAGACCGGGGTCTCGATGGGGAGGAAGCCATAGCGTTCGAACCCGCTGCGGATCGTGTCCATCATGTGCTGGAAGACGATCTGCTGCCGGGGAAGCAGTTCCATGGTGCCGGGAGGCGTGCAGGGGGTAATCAGTGCCATGGATAGAGTGTTACAAAACCCAGGCCCCGATGCATAGAAAATTCCCGGACCGGCGGGGCCGGCGGCCATCCTTGATATACTGGAATCATCTGAGTTCATGACCTTGCAAGATGTCGCGTGCCTTGGACGGATTGGGCAACCTTGAAACTCCTGCGAAGCTTTCCGATCATGGCCCTCTGCCTCATGGCCATGGGCCAGACCCCCAGATCCCCGCAACCCGGCCGCCTGCTGGTGGTCCTGGACCCCGGCCACGGCGGGGAGGACGACGGGGCCCATGGGCGCCACGGGCTGCTGGAAAAGGACGTGGCGCTGGCATTGGCCCAGGACCTGGCCCGGCAGCTGGCCGCGGCCGGCATGGAGGCCCGGCTCACCCGGGACAGCGACGTCTTCGTCCCGCTCTGGGACCGGGCCCGCATCGCCAACAACGACGGCGCTGATCTATTCATCAGCCTGCACCTCAATGCCGACCCGAGCCGGCTGGCGCGCGGCTCGGAGGTCTACTTCCTTTCCATGGGTGCCGGCGACCGGCTCGCCGCGCAGCTGGCGGCGGTGGAGAACGCCGGCGGGAAAGTCGCCGACTCCGACCCGGAAAGCGTCGTGGCCGGCATCCTGAGCGACCTTTCGCAGAAGGCCTTCCTCCGGGATTCCGAACGGCTGGCCGTGGCCATCCAGGCCCAGCTCAACCAGCTGGGCGGGATCAAGCAGCGCGGGGTCAAGCAGGCGCCCTTCGTGGTGCTCCGGGGCGCGGCCATGCCCGCCGTGCTGGTGGAAACCGCCTTCATCTCCAATCCCCGGGAGGAGGCCCGGCTGAGGGACCCCGCCTTCCGCCTGCGGGTCGCCCAGGCCATCACCCGCGGCGTGCGGCGCTATTTCGCCGGCGGCATGCAACGCCGGCGCACCAGCATCCGGCCGGTCATCATCGGCAATCCTTGAAGTTACACGAAAGTTTCGGGGAAAATCAGCGCCGGCCACGCCGCCGCGCCATGCTGGGTGTCATGAACCCTTCAGAGGAATTCCCGCCGTTCCACCCCCGCCCAGCGCTGCGGCTGGCGGCCACGCTCGGCGGCACCCTGTGGACCGTGGGGGAGCTGGGCCGGACCCGCACCCCGCGCCTGTCGGCGCACCGCTGGGCCAGGCTGACCCTGCTGCGCATGGGGGTCAAGGTCCGGCTGCTGGCGCCCGTCCCGCCCGGCGCCCAGGTCTGGGTCTCCAACCATCTCAGCTGGCTCGACCCGCTGATCTACCTGAGCCTGCGCCCCTCCATGGCGCTGGCCAAGGCGGAAGTGGCGGGCTATCCGCTCATCGGCCAGGGCGCGAGCCGCATCGGCCTGCGCTTCGTCGACCGGGACAACCTGTTCAGCCGGGCCGCGGCCCTGCGCGCCATGGTCCGGGACCTGAACGCCGGCGAGGATTTCCTGCTGTTCCCGGAAGGCACCACCACCTGCGGCGACCAGCTGGCGCCGCTCTGCGAAGGTGGCCTGCGCATGGCCTACCGGCTCGGGGTGAAGCTGCTCCCCCTCCGGCTCGCCTCGGCGGATGCGCACTATCCCTGGATCGGCGATGACAGCCTGGTGCCCCACCTGCAGCGCGTGGCGCGCAGCCGGAACACCCAGGTGACCATCCTGCCCGGGCCGATGCTGGACCCGGCCCAGTGCCCGGATGAAAATCTGTGGGTCGAGGCCATCCGCTCGCATCTGGCCACCCCCGCGGCCGCTTGACCGATCGCTAATCATTTGTTTACAACCTGTTCACCGGCAGCAAGCAGAGCCGGTATCCTGGGGTGGTCCAATCTTTTCATGGCTATTTCAACCCCAATCCTGCCGCGGGAAAGCGCCTTCCGGACAATCAAAATGCTGCCTCAACCCGATGGATCGAAAGGCCCTGGACAACTGGACGGGGAGCGCGAAGTGCACGGCCTGGGCGAAGAGCTGCGCGCCATCATCGACTCTGACCGCTTGAAGCCGCACTTCCAGGCCATCCTGGATCTGCGCACCGGACGGATGCACGGCTTCGAGGGGCTGATCCGCGGACCATCGGACTCGCTGCTGCACTCGCCGCTCAACCTGTTCAAGGTGGCCCTGCTCACCGGCCAGGTGGTCAGCCTGGAAGCGGCCTGCTGCCGCAGCCTGTTGCGCAGCTTCAAGGCCAGCGGCCAGCCGGAGAAGCTGTTCCTCAACATCAGCCCCGGCAGCCTGTCGGCAGAGCCCTTCCTCGATCTGTTCCGCTCCGAACGGTTGCGCGACATCGGCTTCAGCCCGGAGCGGATCGTCATCGAGCTCACGGAGAACCAGCCGACCTACGACTTCAGCCAGCTGGTCCGGACCGCCAACCTGTTCCGCAACCTGGGCTTCGCCATCGCCATGGACGACCTGGGGGAGGGCTTCTCCAGCCTGCGCCTGTGGTCGGAACTGCGCCCGGAGTACGTGAAGATCGACAAGCACTTCATCCATGGGGTCAGCCAGGACCCGGTGAAGCTGCAGTTCCTCCATTCGCTCCGGGACATCGCCGCGAAGACCGGCGCCAAGGTGGTGGCCGAAGGCATCGAGCTGGAGGCGGACCTGACGGTGATCCAGGACCTGGGCCTGGATCTGGGCCAAGGCTACCTGTTCGGGCGCCCGGTCCCCACCCCCCATGTCGGCCTGCCGCCGGGAGTGCTCGGGCTGGTGCGCGCCCCTGCCAACCAGGCCACCGGCTCGGCGTGGATCCGGGACAGCCGCTCCACGGCGGTCCGGCTGCTCATGGACATCCCCCCCCTGCCCCCCGAGACCCCCAACTGGAAGGTCGAGCAGCGCTTCGCCCAGGATCGCGAGCTGCAGTCCATCCCGGTGGTCCGGAACGGCCTGCCGGTGGGCCTGATCAACCGCCACGTGTTCGTCGACCTGATGGCCAAGCCGTTCTCCCGGGAACTGTACGGCAAGCGGCCGTGCGAAACCCTCATGGACCAGACCATCCTGGTGGTGGACCACCACACCAGCCTGCACGAACTGAGCAAGCTCATTGTCGAATCGGACCCCCGGCACATCCTGCACGGCTTCATCCTGACCCGGGACGGCCAGTACGCGGGCATGGGCAGCGGCCACGATCTGATGCGCGAGATCACCCAGATGCAGATCCATGCCGCCCGCTACGCCAACCCGCTCACCGGCCTGCCCGGCAACGTGCCGATCAATGAGCACCTGGACGACCTGCTGCGCCAGGAGCTGCCGTTCGTGGTGTGCTACTGCGACCTGGACCATTTCAAGCCGTACAACGATGTCCACGGCTATGGCCGGGGCGACGAGGTGATCCACTGGACCGGCAAGCTGCTGGAGGCCGTGTGCGACGACCTGGATTTCGTCGGCCACATCGGCGGCGACGACTTCCTGATGGTCCTGCGCAGCCCGGACTGGGAGCGGCGCTGCAACCAGGTGCTGGCCGATTTCGAGGCGGGCAAGGGGCGCTTCTTCAGCCCCGAGGAACTGGCCCGGGGCGGCTATCCCAGTGAGGACCGCAAGCGCCGGCTGGTGATCCACCCCCTGGTCAGCCTCTCCATCGGGGCGGTGCAGGCCCCGCCCGGGGCCTTCCCCAGCCACCACGAGATCGCCGCCGCCGCCGCCACCGCCAAGAAGGAAGCCAAGCGCGACGAGGGCTCGACCCTCTTCATCGAACGGCGCAACCGGATGCGGGAGCTGGAAGACCCGATCCAGGCGGATACGGCCTGATTATTCGTAGCGCAGGGCCTCGATGGGATCCTGGCGGGCCGCCTTCACCGCCGGCCACAGGCCGAAGCCCAGGCCGATGGCGGTGCTGATGCCGAAGCCCAGGGCGATGCTCCACAGCGGCGCTGCCGCCGGGAAATCGAAGATGGCGCGCACCGCCATGGCCACCCCCAGGCCGCAGGCGATGCCCAGCGCGCCGCCCAGGCCGGTGAGCGCCACCGCCTCCACCAGGAACTGGGCGGCGATGTCCTTGCGGGTGGCGCCCAGGGCCTTGCGCACGCCGATCTCCCGGGTCCGCTCGGTGACGTTCACCAGCATGATGTTCATGATGCCCACGCCCCCCACCAGCAGGGCGATGGCGGCGATGAAGATCATGGCGGCGGCGATGCTGCCGGTGATCTGGCGGAAGGTCTGCAGGCTCTCTTCGCTGGTGAAGATGGCGAAATCGTTGTCCTGGTGCGCCTTGAGCCCGCGGCGCAGGCGCAGCACGGCCACCTCCTGGTCGGTCAGCTCCTGCACCCGTGCCGGGTCCCTGGGAACGGTGGCGATGTGCAGGTTGTCACCGCTGCCGTGCTTCACCTCGGGAAACAGCTCATCGAACACCGTCAGCGGGATCAGCACCAGGCTGTCGGCGCTGCCGCCGAACTGCGAACCGCGCTTTTCCAGCACCCCGGCCACCTGGAACGCCGCGCCCTGGATCAGCACCTCCCGGCCCACCGGGTCCCGGGCCGGGAACAGCGACTTGACGATATCCGGGGCGATGATGCAGACCCGCGCCTGATGGGCGAGGTCGGCCTGGGTGAAGAACCGGCCGTCGTCCACGGTGCGGCTGTTGGCCACGGCGTAGTCGGGCGTCACCCCGATGACGGCGGGGCCGTTGGCCTCGTCCCCCTGGCGGTTCTTGACCGTCACCGCGGTGCCGGTGGAAATCAGGTCGCGCTCCGGGGAGACCGCCGCGGCCAGGGAGGCCAGCCGCTTGAGCGCCGCGGCGTCATCCAGGGTGAGGTCGCGCCGGCGCCTCTGCTCTTCGGGGATCAGCTCGGGCGGTCCGCCGAAGCGCGGTTCGAACTTCTGGAACTGGACCAGGCTGGTGCCGCTGGAGGCGAACGCGCCGGTGATCGCTTCGTTGAAGCCGGCGACGAAGCTGACCATGGCGATGACGGTCGCCACGCCGGCCAGGATGCCGAGCAGGGTGAGGAAGCTGCGCAGCTTCTGGGCGACGATCGAACGGAACGCGAAGCGCAGGGTTTCCGGTCCGAGGGCCCGGAGCAGCGCGCTGCGCTTGAGCAGCCCGGCGCTCATTCGGCCCTCAGGGCGTCGATGACCGGCAGCGCCGCTGCCCGGCGCGCCGGCAGGAGGCCGGCGGCCAGCCCCACCAGGGTGGCCACGGCGACGCTGGCGGCGACGATGCCCGGGGTGATCTGGGCCGGGAAGTCCGCCAGGGTGCGCACCGTCCAGGCGACGCCGGCCCCCAGCAGCACCCCGAGCACCCCGCCGCACAGGCTGAGGGTGGCCGCCTCCAGCAGGAACTGCCGGGCGATGTCCCGCTTGCGCGCGCCCAGCGCCAGGCGGATGCCGATCTCGGCGGTGCGCTCCACCACGCTCACCAGCATGATGTTCATGATCACGATGCCGCCCACGCCCAGGCTCACCGACGACACCAGCAGCATGAGCACGAAGGCGGCCCGGCTCACCTGCTTCCAGAGCGCCTGCAGGGCGTCCTGGGTGAGGATGCCGAACGGGTCGGGGGCGCGGAAGCTGGTGTGGCGGGCGGCGCGGAGCAGGGCGCGCACTTCGTCCACGGAGGCCTCCAGCCCGGCCACCCCGCCCCTGGCCTGCACCTGGATGTTGAGGGAATCGTTGGCCGCCATGAAGTTCTTGCGGTAGACCTGGATCGGCACGCAGACCAGGTTGTCCCGGCTGAAGCCCAGGGCCTTGCCCTGCCGGGAGAACACGCCGATGATCCGGAACGGCAGCCCGCCCAGGGTCAGGGTGCGGCCCAGGGGGTCCACCCGGGGAAACAGCTCGTCCCGGGTGTCCGCGCCGATCACCGCCACATTGGCCGCGGCCCCGTTCTCGTTCTCGGAAAAATAGCGCCCGGCCTCGGTCTCCAGCTGGAACATCCCGGCGAAATTGGCCGTGGAGCCCACCACGAAGACGTTGGCCAGGTGCTTGTCGCCGTACTTGACCGTCATGGAGCGGAAGGCCCGGGTGCTCACCTGGGCGGTGTTCGGCAGGTTGGCGGCCTTGATCCGCTCGAAATCGGCCCAGGTGAGCAGCGGGCGCTTGAGCGCCTCGACGAACTCCCGGTGCGACTGGATGATGCCGAACCGGTCCACCACATAGACATCCGGCGCCAGGCGGATGACCTTCTCCTTCACATAGTCGTCCAGGCCGGAGATCACCGCCACCACGCTGACCATGGTGGCCACCCCGATGATCACCCCCAGCAGGGTGAGGAAGCTGCGCAGCTTGTGGGCCCGCAGGGCGCGCAGCGCGGCGAGGACCAGGTCGCTCGGGAGCATTACTTGCGGGGTTCCAGCCGGACCGGGTCAAGTTCCTTCAGTTCCCGCAGGGCCTTGAAGGGGCCGGTGATGACCGCTTCCCCGCCCTTCAGGCCGGACAGCACCTCCACCGTCAGGTCGCCCATGAGCCCGGTCTTCAGCGGGCGGAACCGCGCCTTGCCCGCTTCCATGACGTAGACCCCCTCCTCCTCCCGGGCCGCGCCGGGCGCCAGGGCCTGCCCCGGCGCCGGCTTGAGGTCCTTCACCACCAGGGCCTGGATCGGCACCACCAGGACCTGGCTGCGGCTGCCGGTGAAGATGTCCGCCTGGGTGGAGAGGCCCGGCTTGATGCCGGGGGGCGGCTGCTTGAGCTGGACCTTCACCTTGAACTTGATGGCCTCGTTGGTGTTGGTCTGGACGATGGGGCTGCCGCCCACTTCCGTCACCACCGCCTCGAAGGCCTGGTTGGGGTAGGCGTCGATGCGCACCTGGGCCGGCTGGCCCAGCTGCACGCCCGGGATGGAGGCTTCGTCCACCTCCATCTCCGCCTCCACCCTGCTCATGTCGGAAACGGTCAGCAGCACGGTGCCCGGCTGGTTCTGCAGGCCGATCACCGCGGTCTCCCCCAGTTCGATGTGCTTGCCGGTCACCATGCCGTCCATGGGCGAGGTGACCCGGGTCTTGGTCAGCACATCGCTGGCGCCGGCCAGGTCGGCCCGGGCCTGGTCCACGTGCTGCCGGGCGCTCCGGGCCGCGCTCTCGTCCATGTCCAGGTTGGTCTTGGCCTGCTCGAAATCGCTCTGGGAGATGATCAGGGCCTTGTAGTTGAGCACCGCCCGGGCGTAGTCCTTGCGGGTCTTGTCCAGCTTGGCCTCGGCCGTGGCCAGGTCGTGGGCGGTGGCCTTGAGGTTGGCCTCCCGGGACTGGGCGGCGGCCCGGGACTGGATCGGGTCGATCTCCAGGAGCAGCGCCCCGGCGCGCACCAGATCCCCTTCCTTCACCATCATGCGGGTGACCTGGCCGATGGAGTTGGCGGTGATGTCCACCTTCTTCACTGCCTGGATCTTGCCGTTGGCGCTCACCTTGGCCTGGATGTCCTCCCGGGCGGCCACGGCCACCTGGACCGGCATCCCGGTCTGCCGCCGGGCGCCCATGACGCCGGCCCCGGCGCACACCACGAGGGTCCCGATCAGAATCAACCATTGGTTACGCTTCATGCAAAGGAACCCCCAGACGACACCGCGCGGAAATAACCCGCATGGCGGGCCCTGATCACAAGTTAACCACAGCTGATCAGGCTGCGCATGCTTCGCGCCGTGACGGCCGCTAGAAAGCCGCGGTCAACGAAACCTGCAGCTTGTTGGACCGGTTCAGGTCGGATAGGCCGCCGTCCTTGAGGGTCACCTGGCCGGCGCCGAAGGTGTGCAGGTCCTCGTAGCCGTATTCCATGCCCAGCTCGATGTTCTGCCTCAGCTTGACGAAGGTGTTGACGAAGCAGCTGGTGGAACTCCGGATGTCCTTGGCCAGGGCCGCGGCGTTGGCGTTGAAGGTCACGCCGCCGAGCACCAGGTTGGAGCGCACCCGGTCGGTCCACGGGTGGGTGTATCCGGCCTGCCAGCCAAGGTTGCGGTAGAGCTGCAGGTCACCGCCGCCGGCGGCCAGCCGCGCGCCCTGGATGGCCGCGCCGTACTCGCCCAGCCCCGTGCCGGAGTAGATCGAGCCGACCAGCAGGTCCTTGCCGAGCTTGCATCCGCCCGAAAGCTGGACGGCGCTGCCCCAGGCATGGGGCCGCCCGCCCGCGGGGGTGTAGGCGCCGTAGTCCTGGGCCAGGGCGCGCAGGCCCACGTGGCCCCAGGTGCCGGTGCAGGTGTAGGCGCCGGTCATGGTGGGGTAGCGCGCATCGGGCCGGGTGGCCCCGGGAGGCTTGGGCATGCCGGCCACGTCCTGGAACTGTTCCCAGCCGTTCGAGTTCTGCTCCAGCGAGAGGGCGAGGCTGGAGCGCTCGCCGACCGGGGCGGTGTAGCGCACCTGGGTGTACCTCGACGCGCCGTTGCAGGCCTGGCCGACCGGCCCGCTCATGTCCACGGTGCTGCCGGTGGCGTCGAGGTCCAGCCAGTTCGACCAGGTGTAGCCGAGGGTCCAGGGGCCCAGGGTGAGGTAGGCGTGGCGCAGGTTGAAGCCGCCGTTCCGGGCCTGCCCCTTGGCGAAGTCCAGTTCAACCAGGGTGGTGAGGTCGCCCCAGCGGGCGGTGGGCGTGCGGGTGGTGAAGCCGAGCCGGGAATTCTTGGCGGTCATGCCGAACTGCCGGTCGGGGGAGGCCTGGGCGTCCAGCGGGTTGGTCTCGCCGCCGACCAGGGCGCCGTTCTCCTTGAGGTTCTGGTCGAAGTAGTACCAGCTGTTGAGCCACACCGTGGCGTAGACGCGCAGCCTGGTGTCGGTGCCGGGAAGGTTGAGGTAGCCGGGGGTCACCTTCTCGTCCGCCAGGGACGGCAGGGCCACCAGCGCGGCCGTCAGGGCCGTGCCGACGAAACGGGTCTTCATGGCGTTTGCTCCTCATCAGGGAGGTTGCGGGCATGCGCCTGCCACTCCCCTGACTCATTGCCTTGAAAACCGCAAAAGTTTCCGGGGAAGCCTTACCTGTCCAATTCGCCGGCGATGATGTTCATGCCGCCCAGGACCGAGACCGCGTCGGCGATGATGCGCCCGCGCACCTGCTCGTCGAAGCTGCTGAAGATCGGGTAGCAGGGCGGCCGCACGTGGATCCGGTAGGGACTCTTGCCGCCGTGGGAGACCAGGTAGAAGCCCAGCTCGCCGTTGGCCGCCTCGGTGGCGCTGTAGACTTCGCCCACGGGCATCTCGATGCCGTGCATGATCAGCTTGAAGTGGTGGATGAGGCTCTCCATCCGGGTGTAGACCTTCTCCTTGGGCGGCAGGGCGATCTTGTAGTCCTCGATGATCACCGGGCCCGGGCCGAGCTGCTTGAGCCGGTCCAGGCACTGGCGGATGATCCGCAGCGACTGGCGGATCTCCTCGGTGCGCACCAGGTAGCGGTCGTAGACGTCACCCGTGGTGCCGACCGGGATGTCGAAAGCGTAGGTCTCGTAGTCCAGGTAGGGCTGCGCCTTGCGCAGGTCCTGGGGCACCCCGGCGGCGCGCAGGCAGGGGCCGGTGTAGCCCCAGTTGACGGCGTTGTCGGGGGCGATGCTGCCCACGCCCTTGGTCCGGTCGGCCCAGATGGGGTTGTGGGTGAGCAGGCTTTCCATCTCGTCCACGGTGCGCGGGCAGCTTTCCAGGAACTGCCCGCAGAGCGGTTCGAATTCCGGCGGGATGTCCCGGAACAGGCCGCCGATGCGGGTGAAGCTGGAATGCAGCCGCTGGCCGGCCATCATCTCGAACAGGTCGTAGATGGTCTCCCGCTCGCGGAACAGGTAGAGGAAGGCCGTGAAGGCGCCGATATCCACCGCGTTGATGCCGATGCACACCAGGTGGTCGCCGATCCGCGCCAGCTCCGAGCAGAGCACGCGCAGCACCCGGGACCGGGGCGGGTCCTGGATGTCCAGCAGCTTTTCCACCGCCATGGTGTAGCCGACGTTGTTCATGAGCGAGCTGCAGTAGTTCAGCCGGTCGGTCAGTGGGATGAACTGCTGGTAGGTGAGGTGCTCGCCCAGCTTCTCCACCCCCCGGTGCAGGTAGCCGATGTTGGGGGTGGCCTTGACGATGATCTCCCCCTCCAGTTCCAGGACGATGTGCAGCGTGCCGTGGGTGACCGGATGGGAGGGGCCCATATTGACGATCATGCGATCGGAGTTCTTGGCGGTGGTTTCCATCTCAGGCCTATGCGTTCAACGAGCGGGCTTCGGGGGCGAAGGAGGCGCCGATGTCCTGGCTGCAGAACAGGTCGCCGCCATCCAGCGGGAAATCCTTGCGCAGGGGATGGCCGGGGAAATCCTCCCACATGAGCAGGCGCGTGAGGTTCGGATGGCCCTCGAAGGGGATGCCGAACAGGTCGTACACCTCGCGCTCGGCCCAATCGGCCGACTTGAACCGGCTCACCAGGCTGGGCTGGGCGGCGCCCTCCGCCAGGGGCACCTTGATGCGCAGGCGCGCCTGGCTGGCCAGGTTCAGCCAATGGTAGACCACCTCGAAGCGGTACTCCGGGGTCTCCAGATCCACCGCCGTGACGTCCAGCAGGAGCTGGTAGCCTTCGCCGAAGATGAGATCCACCACCTCCAGGAACCGGGCGCCGGCCACGATGATGGTCTCGTCGCCCCGGAAGGCGTGGTGCTCCAGGATGGCCCCCGGCAGCTGTGCTTCGATCCGCTCGATCACCATGCTCTATCCTTCACCAGATCTGCTGCCCGCCCGCGGCGCCGGCCTCGAGCACCATCTCCCGCACCACCTGGTAGGAGGTCAGGCCCTTGGCCCGCTGCAGCTCCTCCTGGCGCGCCATGGACTGGTAGAACCGTTCGATGTGCTCCTTCCGGGCCGACAGGGACTCCCGGCTGATCTTCTTCTGCAGCTCCATGACCCCGTGGATCATGGTCTCCGGCCGGGGCGGACAGCCCGGAACGTAGACGTCCACCGGCACCACCCGGTCGATGCCCTGCAGCGTGGCGTAGGTGCGGTACATCCCGCCGCTCGAGGCGCACACCCCCACCGCCACCACCCACTTCGGCTCGGCCATCTGGGCGTAGATCTGGCGCAGCACCGGGGCCTGCTTGTTGGTGACCGTGCCCAGCACCAGCAGCATGTCGCTCTGGCGCGGGCTGAAGCGCAAGGCCTCGGCGCCGAACCGGGAGAAATCGTAGCGCGAGGCCATCATCGACATGAACTCGATGGCGCAGCAGGCGGTGCCGAACGGCAGCGGCCACAGGCTGTTCCTGCGGGCCCAGTTGATCACCGAATCGAGCCGCGTGGTCATGACCGAATCGTCGAGGTTGATGCCGGCCATGTCAGCGCTCCCAGTCCAGGGCGCCCTTGCCCCAGACATAGATATAGCCCACCAGCAGGGTGGCCAGGAAGCTCAGCATGGCCCAGAAGGTCCAGAGGTGGGTCCGGTACTGCACCGCCCAGGGCAGCAGGAAGGCCGCTTCCACGTCGAACAGGATGAACAGCATGGCGACCAGGTAGAATTTCACGCTGTAGCGGTGCCGCGCGCCCTGCTGTCGCGGCGGGGCGCCGCACTCGTAGGGGGTGAGCTTGGCCGCCTGGGGATTGTCGGGCTTCAGCAGCCCAGGCAGGAGCTTGCCCGAGACCAGAAGGATGGCCGCGCCCACGCCCAGGGCGATGAGCAGCAGCAGGAGGACGGGCAGGAACGGCGAGAAGGCGGGGGTCATGGTGGGCAAGGCTCCTCGCAGGATCATATCCTCTTCGCCGTATTCGGTATAATCGCCCATGCCCGGCCGCGATTCCCAAACCGTCATTCTCAGCCGCCAGACCATCCTGCTGGTGACCGCAGTGGGCGTCGGGCTGCTGACCCTCTGCTACGTGCTGGGGGTCCAGGTGGGCAAGCAGAGCGCCGCCCTGCGCCATCCCGCGGCCCGGGGGGTCGGCGAGGACCTCCAGGAACTGCCCGCGTCGGTGGCCGATCAGCTCACCGCCCTGGAAGGCCCCGGCGGGCCCGACGGTGGGCTCCAGAAGGCCGTCCAGCCGCCGCCCGCCCCGGCCCCGGAGGAGGCTCCGCCAGCGCCGGCCGCGCCCGAGGCCAAAGAGAAGCCCGCCGCGGATAGGGGGGGGAACGGTCAACCCGCCCCGCGCGCCCCCGCGGCGGCTGCGGACCAGCCGGAGGACGCCACGCGCTGGACCCTGCAGCTGATCTCCACCCCCGATCCTCAGGAGGCCCAGCGCATGGCCGCCAGGGCCAAGGCCTCCGGGTTCGTCACCGCCACCATCGCCGAAAAGGGGCTCTACAAGGTCCGCCTGGCCGCGCCCGCGCCCCGGGAAGCCATCGACGCCACCGCCCAGAAGCTCAAGAACCGGGGCTTCAAGCCGTTTGCTATGAAAGTTGAATAGTTATTGCTAAGGGCCAGTCCATGCAGCCCATGCGCTGGTAAGCTTGCTCTCGCGCAGCGTTCTTATCCAAGCCTGCGCGACCCCTGGCCTTGCAACGGGCGGCATCCATGAAGAACGTCATCTCCGCACTCCTGCCGATCCCCCGGTTTGTCGATCCGGAGGCGGCCGTCCAGCTGCCCCATGCGCGCAAGTTGTTCCCGCTGCGGAACATCCACTTCCGCGACATCAAGGCCGTGGGCTTCGACATGGACTACACCTTGAGCCACTACCGCTCGCCGGAGATCGAGGAACTGGCCTTCCACAGCTCGGCCGAGCTGCTGGTGCGGGACCGGGATTATCCGCAGTGGCTGCTGGACGCCCATTTCGACCCCCAGTTCGCGATCCGCGGCCTGGTGCTGGACGGGGCCCGGGGCAATCTGCTGAAGCTGGACAGCTCGCGCCAGGTGGTGCGCGCCTGCCATGGCAGCCGGCCCATGAGCCGCGAAAAGATCGATCTCGCCTACGGCCGGCGCCGGGTGGTCTCCTCCGGAGCCGGCTTCCGCAGCGTCGACACCCTGTTCGAGATTCCCGAATGCCACCTCTACGCCACCCTGGTGGACGGCCTGGATGATGGGCGGATCCAGGGCAAGGACTGCCTGCAGATCTTCAAGGACGTGCGCTGGGCCATCGACACCGCCCACCGCAACGGCGAGATGAAGGCGAAGATCCTCGCCCAGCCTGAGCTCTACATCGTGCGCGACCCCGAGCTGGCGGCCGCCCTGGACCGCTGGAAGCGTTCCGGCAAGAGCCTGTTCATCCTGAGCAACAGCGAATGGACCTTCACTGACGGCGTCCTGCGCTTCCTGCTGGACGGCCAGGACCCGGCCCGCCCCAACTGGATTGATTATTTCGACCTGGTGGTGGTGAGCGCCTGCAAGCCGGGCTTCTTCCAGGAAGCCCTGCCGCCGGTGCCGCTGGCCGGTCAAACCAAGGCCTTCATGGGCGGCAACGCGTTATGGATGGAGGACAACCTGCAGGCCTTCGGCGAAGAGGTCATGTACGTGGGCGATCATATCTATGGAGATATTTTGCGTTCCAAGAAAAACGTGTCCTGGCACACGATGCTGCTGATTCCCGAGTTGGCCTCGACTTTGGAGCAATTGGAAGACCAGGCGGGCGAACTGCAGGATTTTGTTCGTTTCGAAACCATCCGGCGCAAATCGGAGGTCCACCTGTCCCTATTGGAAGACACGCTCAGACGAAACCACGAACATCGCCGCCTGCTCGCTCCCCGGCTTTCACCCGAAGCGCTCATGGCGATGGACCAGGAAGCCGCCCGGTTGAAGGAAGAGGTCGAGGCGTCTAAAATACGAATGGCTGCCGAAAAAAAAGTGCTCGCCGAACTCGACAATCGATTGGAATCCGCTTTCAATCCCACTTGGGGTAGTATATTCCGGGACGGGTACCAGCAGACCCGTTTCGCTGATCAGATCCAACAATACGCTTGTGCATACACCGGTCGTATCAGTAATCTATACCTTGTGGACCCGACCACAGCTCTTTATGCACCGGTACCAACCCTCCCGCACGAACGCATCTAGTTTTTTTCAAACGTGGGTCACGCCGGAATTGGAACACAGCTCTTTCTTCCGTCATCAAAGAGAAGTGCCGCTGCATAATGTGAGGCATCTGGAAATTCCGTAATAATGCTAGGAGTGATCAACTTGAAGCGATTCGACTCTAATTCCGACGCGCCCCTGTCCATCACCTCTCTGGGTGACCGCATCAAAGCCGTGCGGCTCACCTGGCGGTGGTCCCAGGAGGAGATGGCCGAGGCCCTGAGGGTAGATCAGGCATCCATCTCATTCTGGGAACGGGACAAGATCAAACCCTCCGGCTCCGCCATCGTCGCCCTGGCCTCGCTGTTCCGGACCAGCACGGACGCCCTGGAAGGAGGCCTGGGATTCAAGATCCCCGATCCTCCTTCGCACCCCGAGTCCGCCAAGGTGGACCGGGAGTTCCCCCGCAGCGTCAGCCTGCCGGCCGGCAGCGAGGACGTGGTCATGGTGGTCGACCTGGGAGACGGCTCCTCCAAAGGGAAGCAGCTCTCGGAGGCCATGATGAGCCTGGTGCAGGGTGTCAAGGACAGCCGGCGGGTGTGGGTGGTTCTCGAGTAGCAAGGGACCCCAAGGCTTCGATCCCGGTGGAGGCGACTCTGCCGGGATAGGGTGATATTCACCTACTGGAGTTCCGTCACCACTTCGGAGATCAGCTTGGGCAGCCGGCGTTCGAACAACCGCCGGAACTGGTTCACCATGCCATCCGGTGAACCGAACTGATCGACCTGGATGAGCACGGGGCGCGTGAGCGCGGCGCCTCCGCCCTCCTGGATGGTCATCTGCGCCTCGCTCCGGTAGGTGACGCCTGAATAGAGATCCGTATCCGTGAATATGAATTCAGGGCCACGGGTGCCGCCGGAGAAGGTGAGGCTGAGGATCAGGTCCGGGTTCAGGTTACGGACCAGCAGGCCGCACTCGATGATCTGGGCCTCCAGATAGGCCTGGATCCCCGGCGGCAGCGCCACGTTCACGCGCAGGCCCATGGCGGTCTTGGCGAGATCCAGGGGCGGCAGGTTCCTGCCTTCCAGGCGCTGCAGGGCCTTGTCCAGGGCGGCCCGTTCGGCCTGGAGCGCCGGCCGGAGTTCCGGCCCGGCACCGGTCACCGCCAGCAGGGCGATCGATTCATCGACCCGGTTCAGGTCCTCCTGCAGCTTGCGCAGGCGCCAGCGCGCCTTACGGCTCTGCTCGTCGCCGATCCGCACCCGGGCTTCCCGGGCCTGGTCCAGGCGGGCGGCCAGGGCGTTGCGCGCCTGGGCCAGGTCCAGGTAGGCCAAGGCGTACACCGTGCGGACCGACGGGTCCGAGTAGGTGCGCTCCACCACCAGCCCCGGCAGGTCCTCCGCCCGGGCGCCGACGCTCACCTCGTCGCGCACCTGGCGTTCGCCCGCGCCGGTGGCCTTGGCGCCCTGCTGCTGGGTCTGCGAGCTGCGGGTGGTGACGCTGGTCCTGCCCTGCACGGTGGCCCGCAGCCGGGCCACCACTTCCAGCCGGGCCCGGTCCGAGGCCCGGGCGATGGCCTCGCCCTCGTTGCGGCTCCATTCGGCCGTGCCCAGGGCGTAGAGCCGGCCGGGCGCTTCAGGCAGCGTTTCGATCCAGCCGGGTTTTTCGGCATCCGCCCCGGAGCGGCGCGCGGCCGCCTGGGTTGGCGCCAGCGCCGCGCCCTGCGCGCCCAGACCGGCTGGGACCAGGACCAGCACCGCGAGCAGCAGCCAGCGCATTGCTTCCTCCATGAGGCGTGTGCCCCAGTCTACCCCGGATCCAGCACGTGGCGGATGGCCGCCACCACCTGGTCCTGGTCGGCTTCGGTGAGGCCGGGCCAGAGCGGCAGGCTCATGAGCCGGTCGCCGCTCCATTCGGTGTGGGGCAGGCCGTCCTTGGGCAGGGCATGGCTGTGCTGGCGGTAGTAGTCCCGGTAGAAGGAATGCACGTGGGCGGGACGGTAGTGGATGCCGGTGCCGATGTTCTCGTCCTTGAGCCGGGCGACGAAGGTGTCCCGGTCCATGCCGGCCTTCTCCGGATGCAGGCGCAGCACGAACAGGTGGTGGCAATGGCCGTGCACGGCGTCCCCGGGCACCGGCAGCATCACCTGCCCGATGTCCTTCATGAGGTCGAGGTAGCGCAGGAACAGCTGCTTGCGGCGCGCGTTGAAGCCGTCCAGCTTCTTGATCTGGTGCAGCCCCATGGCCGCCTGGAGATCCATGAAGTTGGCCTTGCGGGCCGGCTCCATGACGTCGAAGTGCGGACTGCCCTCCTTCTGGAAGCGCTTCCAGGCGTCCCGTTCGATGCCGTGGAAGCGCAGGCGCCGGATCCGGTCCAGGTACCGGTCGTCGTGGCAGACGATGGCGCCGCCTTCGCCGGTGGTCATGTTCTTGTTCGGGTGGAAGCTGTAGACGCTGAACACGGAGCGCGGGTCGGCGCCGATCTTGCGGCCGCGGTAGCTGGCGCCCATGGCTTGCGCCGCGTCCTCCACCACCCACAGGCCATGGGCCTCGGCGACCTTCCAGACCGCGTCCATGGGCGCCGGCAGGCCGGTGAGGTGGACCGGGATGATGCCCTTGGTGCGCGGCGTGATGGCCGCTTCCAGCCTGGCGGGGTCGAGGTTGAGGGTGAGCGGGTCGATGTCCACCAGCACCGGCACCCCGCCCTGCAGGACCACCGTGCTGAGGGTGGAGACCCAGGTCAGCGCCGTGGTGATCACCTCGTCCCCGGGCGCGAGGCCCAGCAGCTGCATGGTGATCTCCTGGGCGGTGGTGGCGCTGTTCATGACGAAGCAGTGCGGCACCCCGTTGTACTCGCACAGGGCCTCTTCGAACCGCGCCGCCTTGGGCCCGGTGGTGATCCAGCCGGATTCGATCGAATCGATCATCTCGGCGATCTCCTCCGCCCCGACCATGGGCCGGGTGAAGGGCAGGAACTGCTCTCTACGGACGTAGCTCATCACGTCTCCTCGATCTGCACGATCTCTTCCATGGCCTGGCAGGCCTGCAGGGTGTTGGCCATGAGCCCGGCGATGGTGAGCAGGCCCACCCCGCCCGGCACCGGGGTGATGGCCCCGGCCACGGCGGCGGCTTCGCCGTAGCGCACGTCGCCGCACAGCACGCTGCCCTTGTTGCGGAAGGTTTCCAGCTTCTTCGGGTCGGCCTGGAAGATCCGCCCGGCCAGGGTGGGGTCCACCACCCGGTTGATGCCCACGTCCACCACCGTGGCGCCGGGCTTGATCCAGGAACCCTCCACCAGGCCGGGACGGCCCACCGCCGCCACCAGGAGGTCCGCCTCCCGGCACAGGCCGGGCAGGTCCTCGGTCCGGCTGTGGGCGATGGTCACGGTGGCATGCTCTTCCAGCAGCATCAGGGCGATCGGCTTGCCGACGATCTCGCTGCGGCCCAGCACCACCGCCCGCTTGCCCTTCATGGGGATGCCGTAGGCCTTGAGCATGCTGATGCAGGCCGAGGGGGTGCAGGGGCGCAGGCCGTGCTGGCCGCCCATGAGCAGACCCTGGTTGAACGGATGCAGCCCGTCCACGTCCTTGCGCGGGTCGATGCGCAGCAGCGCCCGCTTGGGGTCGAGCCCGGCGGGAAGCGGCAGCTGGACCAGGATGCCGTCCACTTCCGGATCGTGGTTGAGCCTTGCGATCAGGCCTTCCAGTTCCCGCTGGCTGGTGCCGGCGGGGATCCGGTGCTCCAGGGAGCGGATGCCGGTCCTGGCGCACGCGGCGATCTTGCCGCGCACATAGACCTGGCTGGCCGGGTCGTCGCCCACCAGCACCACGGCCAGGCCGGGCGGACGCAGACCCTGGGCCTCCCGGCCCGCCACCCCGGCCGCGACCTCGTCAAGCATTCTGTCGGCATGGGTCTTTCCGTCCAGGATCAAAACCATCGGCGTACTCCCTATAATCAGGAAATTCCATGGTGCCCTTTTTATCGGCGCAGGGGAATGCCGGGAATTTCCCCTTGTTCCTTAGTTCAATTAGCGATATTCTTTTCTGTTGAATTCGGCCTGGGTTTTCCGGGTTCTGGGGCAACAGGAAGCCGTCGCGCTGATGCACCTCGAACCAAAGTGGACCACGTCGGGTGGGTTTGACCCCCGCCTTCTATAATTGTTACCAAGGTTGGCAAATGGATCCTCAGAAACTCAAAGCCCCGGTGGAACGGCAGCTCGCGCTGCTGGGCTTCGAACTGGTCTGTCTGGAAACCGCCAAGGAAGGCCGTGACAGCATCCTGCGCCTCTACATCGACCACCTGGAGCGCGGCCCCGGCGGCGACCGGCCGGTCACCCTGGACGACTGCGTGGCCGCCAATGATGGCCTGGTGGCCTGGCTGGACGTGGAGTTCCCCGCGCTGCGGGAAGCCGTCAACCTGGAGATCTCCAGCCCCGGGCTGGAACGCCCGCTGGTCAAGCCCGAGCATTTCCGCCGCTTCCAGGGCCGGCTCTGCCGGGTCCAGACCGGCGCCCCGCTCAACGGGCAGAAACGTTTCAAGGGCTGGATCGGAACTTCCACCGAGGAAGCCGTCACCTTGGAAGAGGATGGCGTGCTCAAGAGCATTCCCTTTGACGCGATCCAGAAGGCCCGCCTCGCGCCGTTCGACGAAGAGAAGACCCCCCCAGCCCGGCTGCTCGCTCCCTGCGCGCCGCCGGTTCAACCCGATGCCGCCGGCGTAGAGACAAGCGCCGGCAAGGAGACACCATGGCACTCGTAGCCACCAGTTTTTTCGACAGCGTCAAGATGATCGCGGTGGAGAAGGGCATCCCCGAAGAGGATGTGTTCAAGGCCGTCGAGGAATCCCTGGTCAAGGCCGCTGAGAAGTATTTCCAGGGCTTCGACTTCTACGGCAACTTCCAGGCCCAGATGGAGCGCGAGACCGGCGAGTTCCATGTCTACGCGCTCAAGCAGGTGGTGCCCATCGTCGAGGAGGAGGACCTGGAGATCAGCCTCGAGGAGGCCCAGGCGCTCAACCCGGACGCCGCCGAGGGCGACACCCTCTGGCTGCCCCAGGACACCTCCCAGCTGGGCCGCATCGCCGCCCAGGCGGCCAAGCAGGTGCTGGTGCAGAAGGTGCGGGAAGCCGAGCGCGACCGGATCTTCACCGATTTCGCCGACCGCATCGGCGAGGTGGTGGTGGGCGAAGTCAAGCGCTTCGAGAAGAGCGCCATCATCCTGGAGATCGACCGGGTGGAGGCCATGCTCAAGCGCAGCGAGGCCCTGCGCGGCGACCGGTTCGACAAGGGCCAGCGGATCAAGGTGGTCATCTCGGCCGTGGACAAGTCGGCCAAGGACCCCCAGGTCCAGGTGAGCCGCACCGACCCCCGGCTGCTGATCAAGCTGTTCGACCAGGAAGTCCCGGAAATTCATGACGGCACCGTGGTCATCCGCAGTTGCGTGCGGGAAGCCGGCGACCGCGCCAAGGTGGCGGTGCACTCCCTGGATCCCGACGTGGATCCGGTGCGCGCCTGCGTGGGCCTGAAGGGCAGCCGGGTGCAGGCCATCATCCGCGAACTGAAGAACGAAAAGATCGATATCGTCCGCTACGACGAGGACAGCTCGCGCTTCATCGCCAACGCCCTGAACCCGGCCAAGGCCCTGCGGGTCACCGTCACCGACCTGGAGCACCGCCGGGTGGAAGTGGTGGTGGATGATGAACAGCTCAGTATCGCCATCGGCAAGCGCGGCCAGAACGTGCGCCTGGCCGCCAAGCTCACTGGCTGGAACATCGATGTGCGCAGCGAGGCCGAGAAGCGGCGCGAAACCGAAGCCGCCATGGTCCAGGCGCTGCCCGACGTGGCGCCCAGGGCCGAAGCCGAGGCGCCCGCGTCCCTGGTCCTGGAAGAACTGGGCGCCATCGAGGGCCTGACCGAGCCGATCGTCAAAAACCTCGCCTCGTCCGGCTATACGGATGCAAAATCCTTGTACACTGTAACGGTTGAGCAATTGCTCACGGTCGACGGCATCGATCAGGATCTTGCCTTCCGGCTCATTGACGCCGTGCACGCCCGGTTCGGAGAGTAGGCCCAGATCGAACCTTCACCGTCTTTTAGCCCCTTTCACCAGATCGAGGTACGCCCCTTCATGTTGCGCATCAACCAATTAGCCAAGGAGCTCGGCGTGAGCAATCACGTGGTGCTCGACGCCCTTGAAAAGCACCTGGGCGTCCAGGGCAAGAGCCACAGCTCCAACCTCAGCGAGGATCAGATCAACACCATCCGCCGGGTTGTGCAGGGCAAGCCCAAAGTCGAGGACCGCCCCGCAGCAGCCCCGCAAACTCCCGCAACCGCACCCAAGGCCGTACCTCCGACGATCCGAATCGTGAAACCAACCCTCGCACCGCCCCCGCCGCCTCCGACCGCCCCGCCAGCGGTTCTCATCAAGAAACCCGAAGCCCCGGCGGCGGTTTCAATTCCTGTTGAAGCGGAACCTGTCCCAGCTTCGGCCGAACCGAACGAGGCGACAGTCATGGATCAACCTTCATCCTCCGGCGATTCGACCCAGTCCGTGCTTGGGCGTCCCGCCGAGGGCTTCTCCAGGCTGCGCATCTCCCAGGCCCCCGCGCCGACAGCCAAATCCCAGGAACCGGCCCGCTACATCCAGCTGCCCCAGGCGATGCCGCCCAAGCCCCGGCCGGAAGCCGGCGCCCGGCCGGTCATTCAGCGGCCCGGGCAGAATGCCCAGGTCCAGCGCTCGGGCCAGCCCCAGCCGGAAAAGACCCTGCTGCCCATGGCCGCCAACACCGGCAAGGGCGCGGTCAAGCATGAGCCGGTCCCGGCCACGCCCAGCCGCCGCCCGTTCATCCCGCCCTCCATCACCGAGCTGCGCTCCGAATCCGGCTTCACCCGGATCAAGATGTCGGACACCCCGGCCCCCGCGCCCCGGACCACCGAACCGGCCCGCTACATCCAGCTGCCCCAGGCCCGTCCGCCGGTCTCCCGGCCCAGCGGCCCGAACCGCCCCGGCGGCCCCGGCAGCGGCCCCAGCCGTCCCGGTGGCCCTGGCAGCGGCCCCAGCCGCCCCGGTGGCATGAGCCGTCCCGGCGGCCCCGGCACCGGCACCAGCCGTCCCGGCGGACCCGGCGCGCGCCCCAGCGGCCCCGGCATGAACCGGCGGGGTCCGTCCCTGCCCACCAACACCGCCCCCGATCCCAATGCCCAGAAGGGCCCCGGCCGCACCGGCCACTTCACCGGCAAGAAGAAGGACGACAAGCGTTCGCGCGCCGAGCGCATGGCCGAGGAGCTGGAGCTCAAGCTCCGCCAGCCGCGCTCCCGGGCCCAGCAGATCGCCACCGAGTACATCGACGACGAGATCGGCATCGTCATGCTCTCCGAAGGCGTTTCGGTGAAGGAACTGGCCGAGAAGTGCAACCGCCCGGCCAAGGACGTGGTGGCCAAGCTGCTGCACCGCGGCGTGTTCGCCACCATCAACCAGCCCCTGGACACCGAGCTGGCCAAGGAGATCGCCCGGGAGTTCGGCTACCTTGCCGACATCGTGACGTTCGAAGAGGACGTGCAGATCCACGCCGAAGAAGGCAGCGAAGCGATCGGCGAAAAGCTTTGGCGGCCGCCCGTGGTCACCATCATGGGCCACGTCGATCACGGCAAGACCTCCCTGCTGGACGCCATCCGCACCAGCAAGGTGGCGGCTGGCGAGGCCGGCGGCATCACCCAGGCGATCGGCGCCTACCACGTGGACGTCAAGAGCAAGGAGGGCGAGGACCGCCAGATCGTCTTCATCGATACCCCCGGCCACGAAGCCTTCACCAAGATGCGCGCCCGGGGCGCCAAGGTCACCGACATCGTCATCCTGGTGGTGGCCGCCGACGACGGCGTCATGCCCCAGACCCTCGAAGCGATCAACCACACCAAGGCCGCTGACGTGCCCATGGTCGTGGCCATCAACAAGATCGACAAGCCCGGCGCCAATCCGGACAAGGTCGAGCAGATGCTCCTGCAGTACGGCATCCAGACCGAGGCCTACGGCGGCGACGTGCCCTGCGTGCGGGTGAGCGCCAAGACCAAGGAGGGCCTCGAGACCCTGCTGGAAACCGTGCTCCTGGTGGCCGACCTCAAGGACCTGAAGGCCGTCTACGATTGCCCCGCCGCCGGCAGCATCATCGAGGCGCGGCTGGATCGCGGCCGGGGCCCCGTGGCCGCGGTGCTGGTCCAGCAGGGCACCCTGCACGCCGGCGAGATCTTCGTGGCCGGCGCCACCATGGGCCGGGTCCGGGCCATGTTCAACGACCGCGGCGACAAGATCAGCGAAGCCACCCCGTCCATGGCCGTGCAGATCCTCGGCTTCGAGGAAGTGCCGGTCTCGGGCGACAACCTGCAGGTGGTCGAGGACGAAGCCAAGGCCCGGAGCATCGTCGGCTTCCGCCAGGAAAAGGCCAAGGCCGCCGCCCAGATCAAGCAGCGGGTCACCCTGGAGAACCTGTTCTCCACCCTGAAGGAAGGCCAGATCAAGGAACTGCCGCTGATCATCAAGGGCGATACCCAGGGCTCGGTCGAGTCCCTGGTGGGCAGCCTCGAGCGGCTTTCCACCGAGAAGGTGCGGGTGCGGATCATCCATGCCGCCGCCGGCACCGTCACCGAGAACGACGTGCTGCTGGCGGAGGCCTCCAAGGCCACCATCATCGCCTTCAGCGCCAAGGCCGAACGCAAGGCCGAGGACTTGGCCCAGGAAGAGGGCGTGGACATCCGCTTCCACACCATCATCTACAAGGTCACCGAGGAGATCGCCGCGGCCATGGTCGGCCTGCTGGACGCCATCGAGAAGGAGACCGTCCAGGGCCAGGCGGAAGTTCGTCAGATCTTCAAGGTGAACAAGGCCGTCATCGGCGGCTCGTTCGTGACCGAGGGCAAGGTCCAGAAGGGCTACAAGGCCCGGGTCAAGCGCGGCCCCGACGTGCTCTGGGAAGGCGACATCAAGACCCTCAAGCGCTTCAAGGACGATGTCCACGAAGTGAAGAACGGCCTGGATTGCGGCATCGAACTGGACGGCTTCACCGGGCTGCGGGAAGGGGACTTCCTGGAGTTCTACACCCGGGAAAAGGTCGCGGCCACCAGCCTGGCCTAGGAATCGTGCAGGCCCGGCGTGAACCGCCGGGCCTTTTGCCGTATCCTCCTGGTAAGGTGCTGTTATGCCTATTTCCCACCCATGCCGCCGTCGCCAATTCGGCTTCACCCTTATTGAACTCCTCACGGTCATGACCATCCTGGCCATGCTCGCCACCGTCGGCATCGTCGGCTACCGCAGGCACACCAAGGCGGCCCGGGAAGCGGTGCTCAAGGAGGACCTGTTCCAGCTCAACCACAGCCTGGAGCAGTACCAGGCCGACCGGGGCAAGTACCCCACCTCCATCGGCCAGTTGCGCGAAGAGAAATACCTGCGCGACATTCCGGTGGACCCCATGACCCAATCCAAGGACACCTGGGTGACCGAGTTCGAAGCGCCGGACCCGGACAACCCCGACGCGGAGGTGGGCATCTTCCGCATCCGCAGCGGGTCCACGGACCTGGGAGAGAACCAGATCCCCTACAACGAATGGTGACCCGCCCATGACCGTCAAATCCCTAGCCCGGCTCGATGCCGCCGCCGCCGCGCTCCTGCTGCTCTGGGCCGGCATGGTGCTCGGGTTCGCCCTGCTCATGGCCCCCCTGCTGTTCAGCATCCTGCCGAGCCGCGACCTGGCCGGCATGATCGCCGGCAAAGTGGTGGCGCGTCTCGACCTGGCCGCGTGGATCGCCTTCGGCGCGGCCATCGTCCTGGTCCAGGGCGCCCGCTGGATGATGGAACTGCGCGACGCCGAGGTGCTCGGCCCCATGCGCCTGTGGGGCGCCGCGGCCATGCTGGCGCTGCTGATGTGCTTCACCAGCGCCTTCATCATCTCGCCCAGGCTGCGCACCATCCGCGCCCGCATGGACGGCCCGGTGGAGACCTTCGCCCCCGACCATCCCGACCGCAAGGCCTACCAGAAAGCCCACGGCGTCTCGCGCCAGCTCATGGGCCTGCGCCTGCTGCTGGCCCTGGCCCTGGCCGCCGGGATCCTGGCCCTGCCTCGCTCCACGACCCGCCCCTGACCTTTTTTCAGCGTGCCAATTAGTCTATAAAGACATCCAGGATAAGGCGGTATGGGCAATCTGGGTCTGAAAAACGAATTGCGCGACGGCAACACCATCCGGGCCTACCTGGACGACCTCGTCCTGAAGAAGGCGCCGGTCCAGCTCTGCCTCTCCCAATCCGACACCCTGCCCTTCGAAACCACCATCGTCCGGATTTCCCGGGACACCTTCACCACCGCCCAGACCCCGCCGTTGCCCCAGGATCAACAGCTGTACATCTCGTTCATGGTGGATTCCCGGAGATTCACCGCCAATACCCGGGTGGTGTCCACCGGGGTCTTCAAGATCCCCGCCACGGTCGCCCAGGGCGAGCGGCGCGAGCGGTTCCGCGCCTCCTTCAACCGGGCCGAAGGGATCGAGGTGTTCGCCTGCGAAAAGGTCTCCGCTCCCTTCCTGTGGGGCCGGATCCTGCTCGGCAAGCTGGTGGACCTCAGCCTGCAGGGGCTGCAGGTGGCGGTGGAGGAGCTCGGCGACGGGCAGGGAGGGCCGGCGTCCCTGGCCCGCGGCGACAGCTTCGCCGCGATCTGCATCAGCGGCCTGCCCTACACGCCGACCATCCAGTGCGGCGCCCTGGTGGCCCATGTGCGCAACGGCCCTGACACCCCTTTCGCCGGCTTCCTGCTCACCGGCCTGCAAGAGACCGACCGGAAAAACATCGAACGCATCCTGGCCCGGAGGTTCCCCACCACCTTCGGCCAGGCCTTCCCGCAGAAACACCGGAAAACCGATATCGCCGACCAGGCGGGCACGCCGGAGCTGGTCAAGGCCGTGGCCAAGGCGCCCGAAGTGGTGGCCCTGCCCGCCGCGCCCGCCGCCCCGGCGCCGGAACGGGCGCCCCGCCCCGAATTGACCGCAGTCATGCGCATCCGCAAGGCGGTCAAGCGCATCCTGATCATTTCGGCGGCCAGCGACGCCGGCATGTCCCTGGCCCAGAGCATGCGCGAGGACGATTTCAAGCAGGTGTTCGAGGCGAAGTCTTTCCTGGAGGCCCAGAACCTGGCCCGGTCCAACCGGTTCGATCTGGTCCTGCTGGATGTGAAGGTGGGCGGCCACTTCGGCCAGATGATCCTGGAGGCGCTGCACCGGCACGAGCTGCTGCTGGATACCCCGGTCATCCTGATCGCCGACCGGCGCGACGCCCAGATCGAAGCCGTGGCCGAAGCCGTCGAGGCGATCCATGTGCATGAGAAGCGCGCGCCCTACGAGGACCTGCTGCCGGTACTCTACGAGATGCTTAGCTGACATGGGCGAAGGGGACCGCGCGCTCGCGGAGCCCGGTCATGACGTCTAAATTTCCCAGGCTTCCAGCTCCCGGGGCGCCGGCTGGCCGGGGATGAGCTCCAGCATCCAGCGGCGGATCTCCTCCACCCCGTCCCGGGTCAGGGCGCAGGTCTGGATGGCCTCGGGGTGCAGCCGCTTGAGGTCGAGCCGGCGCGGCCGGGTGATCCGGTCCGTCTGGTTGAGCACCAGCAGCCGGGAGTGCTCGCCGCAGCCGAGCTCCTTCAGGGTGGCGCCCACCACCTTGAGGTGTTCCTCCAGCTCCGGGCTGCTGGCGTCGGCCACCACCAGGAGGGCGTCGGCGGTGCGCACCTCGCCCAGGGTGGAGCGGAACGCCGCCACCAGCTGGTGCGGGAGCTTGCGGATGAAGCCGACGGTATCGGAGACCAGCGCGTGCCGGGGTTCCAGGGTGTCGGGATCGTGGCCCAGCCAGGCCTTGCGGGTGGTGGTGTCCAGGGTGGCGAACAGCATGTCCTGGGGTTCGCCTTCGCCGGTCAGCGCCCGCAGGATGCTGGTCTTGCCGGCGTTGGTGTAGCCCACCAGGCAGACCCGGGGCACCTTGGGCGAGCGGCCCTGGCGCTGGGTGTCCCGCACCCGCTGCAGGTGCTCCAGCTCGCGCTTGAGCTGGCTGATGCGCAACCGGGTCATGCGCCGGTCCACTTCGATCTGGGTCTCGCCCGCGCCGCCCCGGACGCCCACCCCGCCCACCTGCCGTTCCAAGTGGGTCCAGGCGCCCTTGAGCCGGGGCAGTTCGTACTCGTAGCGCGCCAGCTCCACCTGGGCCTTGGCCTCCCGGGTCTGGGCGCGCTGCTCGAAAATGGCCAGGATGAGCCCGGTGCGGTCCAGGCAGTCCATGCCCGTGGCCTTCTCGATGTTGCGGATCTGGCCTCCGGACAGGTCGTTGTCGCAGATCAGCAGGCGCGCCCCCTGGCGCTTTGCCTCGTCGGAAACGATTTCCAGCTGGCCCTTGCCGTAGAACAGGCGCGCTTCCACCGTGGCCCGGCGCAGCCGCTGGCGACCGACCGGGAGGAGATCGCAGGCCTTGGCCAATTCTTCCAGTTCGGCGAGATGCTCTTCGATATCATCTTCTTGATCGTGAGGGCCCTGGTGGGCGAGCAGGAAGCAGCGGAGGCGTGGTTCATCCATAGGCAAGGAGATTACCATCACCGCCAAGGTGTCGGCACGGTATGAAAACAAGTTGCAGTCGCGTGGCATAATCAGTTCGCTCAGCATTCTGTAGGTTTTCGAGAGGGAACATGGCCATATTCGGGTTCGGGAAGGACAAGAAGGACAGCGGCAACGCCACCGAACAAACCCTGGCCTACCTGGAGGACGCCCAGCGCACCCGGACCACGTTCACCTTGGTCGGCCCCAGGAAGATCGAGGTCTCCGCCACCATCCAGACCATCGACGAGGCGGAGGGACTGGTGACCTTCCTGACCCCGCTGCACCTGGCCGCCGACAAGGGGGCCAAGGTCGAGTTCATCTTCCTCCAGGAAGGCCTGCGCCTCAGCGGGTCCAGCAGCATCGCCGACATGCGCGGCAACCTCGTGCTGGTCGCCATCCCGGACACCCTGGAGCTCAAGGAGCGCCGGAGCCAGCCCAGGGCCCGGCTGAATCCCAAGGAAGGCACCACCCTCACCGCCCTCACCGGCCTCTTCGAAGGGGTGGGGATCACCGGGGTGGTGGAGAACCTGTCGGAAGGGGGCGCCCGGGTCCGGGTGGAGAAGGCGCTGAACCTCAAGGGCGAAAAGCGGCTGCCCCTGGGCATCGCCCTGGTGCCGCCGGGCCAGCCGTTCATGCTCATCAAGCTGAACAAGGCCCCCAAATGCCCCGCCGTGATGGAGCTGGCCGGCCGGGCCGTGTTCCTCGACACCGCGGCGGGCGGCCTGACCATGGGCCTGGCCTTCGATCCGCCCCGTGCCGACCTCGCCTCCGCCCTGCGCAGCCTGGTGGCCTCCAGGACCACCCCGGTGCCTTCGGTGCTGCCGCCCAAGAACCGGCGCAAGGTCGAAGCCCCGGCGCCGGAAGAAGCCAGCCGTCCGGCTGAACCGGCATCCGAGCCCAGGAATCAGCCCGCCCCGCTCATCCCCGCCGCGGAAGCCGAGCCGGCCCCGAAGCAGCCGGACCCGGTCGAGCCGCCGGAACCCGCCGCCCCGCAGCCGCCCAAGAACGAGGCCCTCATCCGGTTGAAGAAGCGCTCCCGGGCCGTGGTGGCCCTGGCCTCAAGCCCGGCCTCCGCCGACATGATGAAGGATTACCTCCAGGAGGAGGGCTACGGGCGGGTGCTGGTGACCCATGCCCGCCACGAATTCCTGGAATTCCTGCAGCAGCCCAATCTGGCCGTCCTCTTCATCGACGGCAACCTGAGCTCCCTGGACGCGCTGCAGTTCGTCTCCACCCTGGCAAGCTCGCACCCGCACCTGCCACCGGTCATCCTGGCGGTGGAGGAGGCCTCCACCGCCATCGTGCTGGCCGCCCACCGCAACGGCGTTTCCCAGATCGTGGTGAAGCCGTACAGCCTGGACACGGCCTTCTCGGAGCTGCTGGGCCAGCAGATGGGCTTGTAGATCCTATGCGTTCAAGGCCATGCCATGGACGGCGCGGGCCGCCTCGGGGAAGGCCTCGTTCAGGGTGGGGTGCGGATACATGGTGTTGATCAGCTCGTCCACGGTGAACTCGCCGGCCAGCAGGGCCAAGCTGGAGGCCACCAGTTCGGTGGCCTTGGGGCCGATGATGTGGATGCCCAGGATCTCACCATACTTCTTGTCCGCGACCAGCTTGATGAAGCCGTACGGCTCGCCGATGATGTTCGCCTTGGCCAGCGGCATGAACGGGAACTGGCCGATCTCCACCTCATGGCCCTGCGCCACGGCCTGGGCCTCGCTGAGCCCGATGCAGCCGACTTCCGGGTCGCAGTAGGTGCAGCTGGGCACCCGGTCGTAGCGGATGGCGTGGGGATGCGCGTCCTTGCCCAGTTCCAGGGCGGCGTGCTCGGCGGCGACGATGCCCTCGTCCGAGGCGACGTGCGCCAGCATCGGCGTGCGGACGATGTCGCCGATGGCGTACAGGCCCGGCTCGGCCGTGCGCATGAAGCTGTCGATGCCGACGAAGCCCCGGTCGACGACGGCCTGGGTGGCCTCCAGGCCGACCCCGGCGGTGACCGGACCGCGGCCCACGGCCACCAGCAGGTGGGAGCATTCCACCACGCCGGGCTTGTCGCCCTCCAGGGTGCAAACCACCTTGTCCCCGGACCGCTCGATGGCGGTGATCTTGGTCTTCACCCGGATGTCCATCTTGTGCTGCTTGGCCAGGATCTTGGCCAGCTCCGCGCCCATGGCGGCTTCCTCGATGGGCAGCAGCCGGTCCATGAGTTCCACCAGCGTCACCTTGGACCCCAGCCGGGCGAACACCGAGGCGAATTCCACCCCGATCGCGCCGGCGCCCAGGATCACCAGGTGGCTGGGCAGTTCGGCCAGGTCCAGGATGTGGTCGCTGTTCAGCACCCGCACCCCGTCCGTGGCCATCCCGGGCATCTCCTTGGGCACCGAGCCGGTGGCCAGGATGATCTTCCGGCCCTCGTGGACCTCCACGGCCTCGCCGGTCACCTCGACCTTGCCGCCGCCCAGGAGCTTGCCGCTGCCCTTGAGCACGGTGACCTTGTTCTTCTTCATCAGGAATTCCACGCCCTTGCCGTTCTTCAGCACGATGCGGTTCTTGCGCTTGACGATGGCCGCCAGGTCGGCGCGCATCTGCGAAACGTCCACTCCGGCGATGCCGAACTCGGCCAGGTCGGGCATGTGCCCGATGCGGTGCGCCGTCTCCAGCCAGGTCTTGGCGGGAATGCAGCCGCGCCGCAGGCAGGTGCCGCCCAGGCCGCCTGGGTCCTTCTCCACGATGGCCGTGGCCAGCCCCAGCTGCGCCCCCCGGATGGCCGCGATGTAGCCGCCGGGCCCCGAACCGATGACGATGAGATCGAATTGCGCCATTGCACGACTCCTGTATGGGCGGACCACGGACCGGCCGCACCGGAAGACATCAGCTTCCATCCTCCCATCCGCAGCCCGCTCTGGCCAGTGTCAGGGAATAACCTGGGCCGACTTGATCCGCACCGGATACTCCGGGACGTTGGGCATGCCATGGAACCACACGGTATGGACCTTCTCGATCTTGTCCACCACCGCCATGCCCGAGACCACCCGGCCGAACACGCAGTAGCCGTAGCCGGCGTCCGTGTCGTCCTTGGGGTCCAGGGCCTTGTTGTCCACGGTGTTGACGAAGAACTGGGAGGTGGAGCTGTGCGGGGCATCGGTGCGGGCCATGGCCACCGTGCCCCGGGCGTTCTTGAGGCCGGCGGCGAAGGTCAGCCGGGCTTCGTTGAAGATCGGCTCGTGGACCGGCTTCTCGGCCAGGTTCTTCAGCAGCCCGCCGCCCTGCACCATGAAGCCGTCGATCACCCGGTGGAAGATGGTGTCGGTGTAGAAGCCCTCCCGCACGTAGCGGAGGAAATTGGCGACGGTCCTGGGCGCCAGCTCCGGCTCCAGTTCCACCACGAAGGGACCGTAGCTGGTGTCGATCTGCACCTTGGGCTTGGCCGCTCCCTGGCCGGCAGCGGGCAGGGCCAGAGCGAGGAGCGCTGCCAAGAGGATAGCTTTCATCGTGTTCTCCGCATTGATTATAGGGGATCCCGCAAGTCAGCTATGCTTTCTCCATGCCCACTTTCGATTTCCCCACCTGGCTGCTGTCCGTCTTCCTCGCTCCGTTCGGGCTCATCCTGGGATCGTTCGGCAACGTGCTGATCCACCGCCTGCCCCAGGAGGACCCGGCCGAGCGCAACGTGGTCACCCGGCCCAGCCACTGCCCGGGCTGCAAGGCCCGGATCCGGCCCTGGCACAACATTCCCCTGGTGAGCTGGGTCTGGCTGCGGGGCCGCTGCGCCTCATGCGGCTGGCGCATCCCGGCCCGCTACCCGCTGGTGGAGCTGCTGGGGGGGCTGCTGCTGGCCGGGTCGCCCTGGGTCTTCCCGTTCGGCACCCTGATCTGGGCCAAGGGGGTGATCTGCGGCTACGCCCTCATCGTGCTGTTCTTCACCGACCTCACCGCCTTCATCCTGCCGGACGCCCTGCAGTTCCCGCTCATGGCGCTCGGCATCATGTTCGCCCTGCCCCAGCTGGTGTGGCCCATGCACCTCACCACCGTATGGGGCCCCGGCCTGAGCCTGCTGCGGGTGGAGACCTTCACCAACGGCCTCCAGCCGGCCCCGGCCTGGTCCCTGCTGGGCCAGCCGGTGTCGCTGCTGTCCAGCCTGCTCGGGCTCGGGGTGGGCTACGGGGTGCCGGCAGGGCTGAACCTGCTCTACCGGCTGATCCGCAAGACCGACGGCATCGGCATGGGCGATTTCAAGATGCTGGCCTGGCTCGGCGCCTTCTGGGGCTGGGCGCCCATGCTGGGCATCCTGTTCGGCGGCTCCCTGCTGGGCAGCGCCGTGGGCCTGCCCATGCTGGTGACCCGCAAGGCCAGCGGCCAGACCATGCTGCCGTTCGGCTGCGCCCTGGCGCTGGCGACGCCCGTGGTGGTGTTCTACGGGCCCGCCATCTGGAGCGCCTACATGGGGATGATGCGCTAGGAAGCCCACGGTAACCGTTCCTCCTGGCGGGTTGGGTCCACCGGCAGGAGTGCTCCCGGTCAACGTCATAGCCATGAATCCTGATTCCTTGGCAGGGCTCCCTCTGGATCATGCACCTCCAAAAGGTCTGCACCATCAAGGCGGTCGAGGTAGACCACCAGATTGAAACCACCGGGGTCTGCGATGGAGGGGAAGATCAGTCCCTTGGCTGGCGAGCTTGCTTGTTGACCTGGGCGGTTGAACCGCCCGCCCTGCTTCGCCGCACCGGCCCCGCTCAGCGGCTGGAACGCCCACCTTGGCGTAAGCACCCTAAAAAGCGTGGTCAATGGTAGAGATGCCAAAATCATCCAGTCGGGCCTGACGCAATCGATTCAAGGTATTTCACTACCGCTTCGGTTTCCCCGGCGGTCACCAATTCATCTGCGGTCCGGAACCCGAATTCAGCGATCGGGCTGTTCTGGAACCAGATGAGCGCGTGGTTGACATCGCCGCTGGTGAGTTCCAGGGCAGCCCGAATGACCCGCAGGACATTGCGAAGGTAGGCCTGGATCGCTGGGGCTCCTGGCGTTCGGGTCACCGTGTTCCGGTGGACGTGCGCTCGCTCGGCGATGAGCTGGATCGGCCATTGAAGTCGCTTGGAGAAGCGGGAGGGGGAGAGGAGAGGCATTCTGGTCTCGCTGACGGAGGCGAGAAATTTCGAGAATTGCGCTTCAGGGGTTTGGAGTTGGGTAGACATTTTGGCTACACCTCATGCTCCTTCAACGCTCAGTATATGCCCTAATTTTGCACCCGCCAATCACCTGGTGCAGCATCCGGCAATCCCCCTAAGCATGGGTCCGGTCCCCGCATCCCCACTTCATGGCCGGTCGGAGCCCGGTCATGAAGTCTAGGACGACAGCGCGACCTTCAGCGCCGCGAAGGCTTCGGGCAGCCCTTCGGGCCGTGTGCCGCCGCCCTGGGCCAGGGGATTCCTGCCGCCGCCCCGGCCGCCCACGAAGGGGACCATGGCCTTGAGCAGGGCGCCGGCGTCGGCCTTGGCGGCGAGGTCGAGGCTGACGCTCACCAGGATGGCCAGCTTGTCCTCGGCCAGCTTCGAAGCCAGGGCGATGACGGCGCTGCGGTGCCGGGTCCGGCACTGGTCCATCATCTCCCGGAGCGCCGGGCCGTCGATCCCCTCCACGCTCATGGTGACCAGGGTCAGGCCGTTCACCGTTTCCAGCTGCTCGGCGGCGCCGCCGCCGCTGGCGGCCTTCAGCTTGGCTTCCTTCAGCTCCCGCTCCAGCTGCTGGATCCGGCTTTCCTTGCCGGCCAGCAGGCCGGCCAGCTTTTCCCGGGGCGAATTGGCCTGCCGGCTCAGGGCGGCCAGCAGGTGCTCGTCCTCCTGCAGCCGGGCCAGGGCGGCGGCGCCCGCCACCGCCTCCAGCCGGCGCACGCCGGCGGCCACGGCCCCTTCAGCCACGATCTTCACCAGGCCGATCTCGCCGGTGTTGGCCACGTGGGTGCCGCCGCACAGTTCCCGGGAGAACCCGGGCACTGAAACCACCCGCACCTGGTCGCCGTACTTTTCGCCGAACAGCGCCATGGCGCCGGCCGCCAGGGCCTCTTCGATGGGCATCTGCTGGCTGGTGGTGCGGAACGCCCGCAGGGTCTGCTCGTTCACCAGGCGCTCGACCTCGGCCACCTGCTCGGCCTCCAGCGGGGCGAAGTGGTTGAAGTCGAAGCGCAGCCGGTCGGCGTCCACGACCGACCCGGCCTGCTTGACGTGGGTGCCCAGGACTTCCCGCAGCGCGGCGTGGATCAGGTGGGTGGCGGTGTGGTGGGCGCGGATCCGGGCGCGGCGTTCCGCGTCCACCGACGCCAGCACGGTCTCGCCCTCACGCAGGGGGCGCGAACCGGAGACGGTCACGTGGTGCAGGTGGCGCCGGGGCGCGGGGGCGGTGGTATCGGTGACCTGGGCCAACAGGCCCTCGGCCCTGAGGGTGCCGGTATCGCCCACCTGGCCGCCGCTCTGGGCGTAGAACGGGGTATGGTCCAGCAGCACGAAGCCCGGACCGGACAGCTCCTTCACCCGCTTCTGGCCCTGGTCGAACAGGGCGACCACCTTGCCCTGGGCGTCGGTGACCTCGTAGCCCAGGAAGCCGGTGGCGCGCATGTCGGCCAGCGCCCCCAGGTCGCCGCCCAGGCGGATGTCATGGACCTTCTGGGCCTGCCGGCTCTTGGCCTTCTGCTCGGCCAGTTCGGCGTGGAAGCCTTCCAGGTCGCATTTCAGGCCGCGCTCCCGGCACCAGTCCTCCACCAGGTCCACCGGGAAGCCGAAGGTGTCGTAGAGCTTGAAGATCTCGGCACCGGGCAGGGCGCCCGAAGCCACATCGAGCGCTTCCAGCTGCTTGAGGCCGGCGGTGAGGGTGAGGCTGAACTGGCCCTCTTCCCGGGCCAGGACCTTCATGATGCGGTTCAGCTCGCCTTCCAGCTCCGGATAGGCGTCGCCCATGGCCTGGAACACGGAAGGGGCCAGGTCGGCGAAGAACCTGCCCTGGATGCCCAGCTTGCGGCCGAAGCGCAGGGCGCGGCGGATGATCTTGCGCAGGACGTAGCCGCGGCCTTCGTTGGAAGGCACCACGGCGTCGTAGATCATGAAGGTGGCGGCGCGGATGTGGTCGGCGATGACCTGGGAGGCGGTGCGGTTGGTGGTCTCCGTGCGCAGGGCGGGCTCGACGTCGGCCCTCTTCCAGATGGCCTCGAAGATCGGCCGGAACAGGTCGATCTCGTAGTTGCTGTCCACCCCCTGGAGGATCGAGGCGACCCGCTCCAGGCCCATGCCGGTATCGATGCTGGGCCGGGGCAGCGGCTTCATCACGCCGCTGGCCTCGCGGTCGTACTGCATGAACACCAGGTTCCAGATCTCCATGACCCGGTCGCCTTCGCCGTTGGGCTGGGCGTCGCCGCTGTAGCGGGGGCCGCGGTCGTAATGGATTTCGCTGCAGGGGCCGCATGGGCCGGTGTCGCCCATCTGCCAGAAGTTGTCCGAGCCGCAGCGCATCACCCGGTCCCTGGGCACGCCGGCATCGAGCCACAGCTGTTCGGCCTCGGTGTCGGCGGGGATGCCTTCGGCGCCTTCGTACACCGTCACCCAGAGCCGTTCCGGGTCGAGCCCCAGGTTGCCCTGGGACTTGGGGCCGGTGACGAACTCCCAGGCGAAGTGGATGGCGTCGGCCTTGAAGTAGTCGCCGAAGCTGAAGTTGCCGAGCATCTCGAAGAAGGTGTGGTGGCGCGCGGTGAAGCCCACCTGGTCCAGGTCGTTGTGCTTGCCGCCGGCGCGCAGGCACTTCTGGGTGGTGACGGCGCGGGTGTAGTCGCGCTTCTCCTTGCCCAGGAACACGTCCTTGAACTGCACCATGCCGGCGTTGGTCCACATCACCGTGGGGTCATCGGCCGGCCCCACCACGGAACTGGAAGCCACCACCCGGTGGCCGTGGGCGGAGAAGTAGTCCAGGAAGCGCTGGCGGAGCTCGGAAGTTTTCATGAGGTCGACTTTCAATGAAAGGGCACACTAAAAAATAACAGAACTCAGTGCCGGAAATGCCGGGTGCCGGTGAAGAACAGCCAGACGCCTAGTTTCTGGGCCGCCTCGATCACCTCCTTGTCGCGCAGCGAGCCGCCCGGTTCGATGAAGGCGGTCACGCCGTGGCGGGCCGCCAGCTCCAGGCCGTCGGCGAACGGGAAGAAGGCGTCGGAACCCAGGATCGCGCCCCGGGCCCGGTCTCCGGCCTTGCGGCAGGCGATCTCCACCGAGTCCACCCGGCTCATCTGGCCCGCGCCGATGCCGACGGTGCCGCCGTCCCTGACCAGGACGATGGCGTTGGAACGCACCGCCTTCGCCACGGTGTCGGCCATGACCATGTCCTCCACCAGCGGCCAGGGCCCGCGCCCGGTGGCCTTCACCTGCCACTGCTCCACCGGCGTGCTGACGCAATCCGGCCGCTGCAGCAGGAACCCGCCGCCGATGCTGCGCAGGTCGACGCCGTGGGCCGAAAGCGGCCAGACCGCGGGGCTTTCGAGGATGCGCACCTGCTTGCGGGTGGCGAACAGCGCCAGGGCCTCCGGGGAGAAGGCCGGGGCGACGATCACTTCCCAGAAGGTCTGGACCATGGCCATGGCCACTTCCATCCCCACCGGGCGGTTGAAGGCGACGATGCCGCCGAAGGCGGCCACCGGATCCCCGGCCTGGGCCCGGTGGAAGGCCTCCAGCACGTGGGTGCCCCGGCCCACCCCGCAGGGGTTGTTGTGCTTGACGATGACCACCGACGGCGCCTTGAACTGGAACACCGAGCGCGCGGCCGCGTCCACGTCCAGCACGTTGTTGAAGCTCAGTTCCTTGCCCTGGAGCTGCCGGCAGGCCGGGAAGCCTTCCACGCGGGCGCCGGGCTGCACGTAGAAGCCCGCCACCTGGTGGGGATTCTCGCCGTAGCGCAGTCCATGGCTGGCTTCGAGGCCGATGCTCAGGCGCTCGGGAAGGGCTTCCAGGTCGCCTTCGGCCACTTCCGTGGTGGCCGCCATCCAGGCGCTGATGGCCGAATCGTAGCGGGCGGTGCGCTGGAAGGCGGCCAGGGCGCAGGCCTTGCGGTCCTCCAGCGACCAGCTGCCCTGGGTCAGCTTGGCCAGGAAGCCGGGATACTGCCCGGGGTCGGTGAGCACGGTGACCGAGGCGTGGTTCTTGGCGGCGGAGCGCAGCATGCTGGGGCCGCCGATGTCGATCTGTTCGACGCACGCCTCGGGGGTGACCCCGGGCGTGGCGATGGTCGCCTCGAACGGGTACAGGTTCACCACCACCAGGTCGATGGGGTCGATCCCCAGGCGGGCGGCGTCGGCCAGATGCTCCGGCGCGTCCCGGCGGTACAGCAGGCCGCCGTGGATGCGCGGGTGCAGGGTCTTGACCCGGCCGCCGAAGGCCTCCGGCGCCCCGGTGTATTCGGCCACTTCCATCACCTCGACGCCGGCCTCCCGGAGCGCCTTGAGGGTGCCGCCGGTGGCCAGCAGTTCCCAGCCCAGCGCCTTCAGGCCCTTGGCCAATGGCAAAAGCCCCTTCTTGTCATAGACCGAGAACAGTGCCGTGGGCATGGCTTTCCCCGCAAAGTGTCATTCTTTCATAGACTAGGGCGTCATGTCCTGAATTCAATGGCTTGGCCGGGCCTGCCGATGAGACCGGGTGGAGGGTTCCCGTCATGGATGTCCAGGTGGAGGTTCAGTTTACCATTCAGCATACCCTGGAGGAGCTCAAGGAGGCCTTCGTCCGGCGCGGCCATTTCCCCAACTGGAAGGTCATCCAGGACACCGAGACCCGGCCCCAGCTGTTCTTCGAAACCCGGATCGTTTCGGTCAATCTGTCCTCGGAAGCGGACCGGTTCGCCTGGTTCGTCTTTTCCCTGGAGGCCTGCGGCGAGCTGAACAAGCGGGTGGTCATCACCAACGTCGTGCCCTCCGGGGTGAAGGTGGATATCCCCAACTTGACCGATTTCCTGAATTTCTGCCGGAACTGCCTGGTGGGCACGCCCGGCCAATCCTGACCAGTTGCCCCCATCTTCGCCATGGCTCATATTGGAAGCGACGCGAAGGGCCCCATGCCGAAACTGAAGATCAACGACATCGAGATCACTGTGGAGCCCGGCACGTTGCTGCTGGACGCCTGCGCCCGGGCCGGATTCGCCATCCCCCACTACTGCTACCATCCGGCGCTGTCCCCGGTGGCCACCTGCCGGATGTGCATGGTGGAGATCAAGGGGCAGCCCAAGCTGGCCACGTCCTGCACCACCGTGGCCATGGACGGCCAGGAGGTGTCCACCACGTCGCCTTCGGTGACCGACGCCCGGGCCGGGGTCATGGAATTCCTGCTCATGAACCACCCCCTGGACTGCCCCATCTGCGACCAGGCCGGGGAATGCCGGCTCCAGGACTACAGCTACCAGTTCGGCAGCGGCGACAGCCGCATGGTGGAACCCAAGCGCCGCTACCGCTACGAGGATCTGGGCGGGAAGATCGTCATCGACAAGAACCGGTGCATCCACTGCACCCGCTGCATCCGGTTCACCCAGGAGATCTCGGGCACCTCCGAGCTGACCGTCGCCAACCGGGGCGCCGAGCTGGAGGTCACCACCTATTCCGGCCGTTCCATGGACGACAATCCGCTGGCCGGCAACGTGGTGGACCTCTGCCCGGTGGGCGCCCTGACCAGCCGGGATTTCCGGTTCAACAAGCGGGTCTGGTACCTGAAGCCGGTTCCCACCATCAGCCGGCATTCGGCCCTGGCCAACCCCATCTGGGCCGACGTGGACCAGAACCGGGTCTGGCGCTTCCGGCCCCGGCCCACCGCCGGCGACCAGGCCAGCTGCTTCATGTTCGACCACGAGCGCTACGCCTACCACCGCTACGCCCTCGATCCGGCGACCCGGGCCGTGCGGCCGGCCCTGCGCGGAGCCGAGGCCACCGGGGAGCAGGTGGCCCGGGCGCTGCAGGAAGCCGGGCCGGTGGCCGCGCTGGCCCAGGGCACCTTCGGTTGCGACACCGCCCAGCGCCTGGGTGACCTGGCGGCGCCGGACCTGCGCTTCGGCAGCGGGGACTGCGTCTACCCCATCCGCTTCCCGGCCCTCCAGCCCAGCTCCGACGGCATCTTCAACCGGCGCGGGCTCCTGGAACGCGGCTACCGGTTCGGCCGGCTGGAGGAGCTGCTGGAGCGGATCCGCTCGGGCGACGTGGGGGCGGTGGTGATCCTGCACGACGCGGCGTTCTCCACCGGGCCGGAAACCTCGCAGATCAAGGAAATCATTGAAGCCGCCCGGTTCAGCCTGGTGCTGGAGCCGATTCCCGGACCGCTTAGCGAACTGGCGACCGCCCGGCTACCGGTCGCGACCTATTTGGAAGAAAACGATTTTGTGATCAACCATGAGGGGGAACTGAGATGCTACAAGAAGGCCCTGGACCCTCCAAGGGGAGTGAAGCCCACCGTGGATTGGGTTCGGGATCTTCTGAGGGAGAGGACCCCCTCCCCGGTCTGATCAGCGCCCTGCCCGCGCCGTTCCTGCTGGCCTACGACGCCGAGCACGGCGGCTGCCGCCGGCTGGTGGACTGGGTCCAGCAGCGCGACACCAGCGGGCTGGTGGTGTCCTTCCCGTTCCAGAACGCCGAGCTGGTGCACGTGGCGCCGGAACTGGCCGGGCTGCCCCAGGCCGGACAGGTGCACGGCTACGACACCCGCACCCGGAAGGTCCACAGCGGCGCCCAGCTGCTGCCCAGCCTGTTCAGCCGGCTCCCGGGGTGGGGCTGGCTGGCGCCCCTGGCCGGGTTGCCGCCAGTGTCCGCCCTGATCTACGCCTACCTGCGCCGCGGCGGGAAATAACGCCGGTTCACAGCATTTCCAGCGGCTGCCGGCGCCGGGGCGGGGGAAACTGGGCGTCGAGCCGCGCGCACTCGGACGGGGACAAGGCCAGGGCCTGGGCCGCGAGGTTCTCGCGCAGGTGCTGTTCCGTGGAGGCCTTCGGGATGACGATGGCGCCGGGCCGGCGCAGCGCCCAGGCCAGCGCCACCTGCCAGTGGCTCACCCCGCGCTGGGCGGCGATTTCCGCCAGGGCGCCGGCCTTGGCGATGCGCCCCTGCTCGATCGGGCTGTAGGCCATCAGCGGCAGGCCATGCCCGCCCATCCAGGGCAGCAGGTCGAACTCGGGCCCGCGCCGGGTCAGGTTGTAGAGCACCTGGTTGACCGCGCAGCGGTTCCCTCCGGGCAGCGCGTACAAGGCTTCCAGGTCGTCCTGGGCGAAATTGCTGACGCCCCAGTGGCGGATCTTGCCGGCGGCGCGCAGGGCCTCGAAGCCGGCGACGGTTTCGGCGAGCGGCACGTCGCCGCGCCAGTGCAGCAGGTACAGATCGAGCTGGCCGGTGCCGAGGCGGCGCAGGCTCTGCTCGCAGGCGCGCTGCAGCGCCTGGCGGCCGGCGTGGTGCGGATAGACCTTGCTGACCAGGAACACCTGGTCGCGCAGGCCGGCCAGCGCTTCGCCGAGAAACTGCTCGGTCCGGCCTTCACCGTACATCTCCGCGGTGTCGATCAGGGTCAGCCCCAGTTCCACCCCGAGCCGCACGGTGGCGATCTCCTCCCGGCGCCGGGCGGGGCTTTCGCCCAGCCGCCACGTGCCCATGCCCAACGCGGGAACCTGTTCGCCTCCGGGCAACGCCACCCTGTTCATCGCCACCCCCGGTCAGAAGGAAATGCCCACGCCCAGCGTCCAAAGGCTCTGGAATTCCTGGCCCGAACCCTGGGCGCCCAGTGCGGCGTCGAGGCTCGGGGCTGCCCCCTGCTGCACCGGCTTGTCGCGGGTCAGCGGCGCCTGGTAGCTGGCGGCCAGGTAGGGACGCGGCCCGGGGAGCGGCAGCACCCAGCGCAGGCCCGCCCGCAGCCAGGGCCGGGCGATGGTCTGGTCCTCGGCCGCTCCGGCGCCGGCGTAGCGGTACGCGTGGAACCGCTCCAGCAGCCCCAGCTCCCCGGCGAAGTCGGTGAACGGCAGCCAGAACTGGGCGTTGACCCCGGCGCCGAACCCGGACTGGCGCAGACGGCTGGGCGCGCTGCCCTGGCCCTGCTGGATCCGGCCATCGGCCTGCAGGGAGGCGTATTCGGCGTTCCATTCGAACTTGAGCACCGGCCCCACCCGGATGATCCGGTGGCTCACCGTGAAGATCGCCCCGGTCCCGGTATCCAGGGACCCGGAAACGGGCTGGCCCTGGACCGTGGTCGAGGGCAGGTCCTGCCCTTTGGCGAAGGGGGCTTCCAGCCGCAGGTCCCAGGCCTGGGCCGAAAGCGGCAGGGCGAGAAGGGCCAGGGAAAGGGTCTGCAGCATCTTCACGGCGGGAACTCCATCAGTTCCCAGGATGCAAGGATTTGCCCCCCTTGGGAAGTTGGGGATTTCCTGTATGACTGGCGAATCGGCCCAAGCTGTGTCATGTTTTTGACTTGACCCTTTCTTCTTAGCAATTAGGCTACTTAGCTATAGAAGCCGCCATGACCCCTCTGCCACGACTCCATTGGTCCACCCTGGGCGAGCCGACCCAGGGCCTGGAGAACCATTGGGCGAGCGCCTGGCAGGTGACCCTGGACCGCGGCCCGGTGGCCGCCCTGCCGCCCCGGGACACCGATCTGTGGGTGATCAGCGCCGCCAGCAGCCCGGCTGCCGCCTTGGCGCGGGTGGCGGCGGAGGTCGGAGCGCTGCCCATCCTGGTCCTGCTGGACCCGGACGCCGCTCCGCTCAGCCCCAAGGCCCTGGCCAGCTGGGGCGCCCTGGGCTCCCTGCGCTGGGGGCTGCCTTCGACCAGCCCGCCCCTGCCCGGCCTGCGCCCCACCCCGCCGTCCCAGGTGCCCCTGACCATCGCCCAGTCCCTGGGCCTGGGCCTGGTGGGCATCGGCGCCCTCATGCGCGAAGTCCTGGCCAAGGCCCGGGCCGCGGCGGCCACCAAGGCCACGGTCCTGCTGCTGGGGGAAAGCGGCACCGGCAAGGAGGTCATCGCCCAGGCCATCCACCGCATGAGCGCGCAACGCGACCAGCCGTTCGTCCCAGTCCACTGCGGCGCCATCCCGGACAACCTCATCGAATCGGAGCTGTTCGGCTACACCAAGGGCGCCTTCACCGACGCCCGCAAGGACGCCCCCGGCAAGTTCCGGGAGGCCAGCGGCGGCACGGTCTTCCTGGACGAGGTGAGCACCATGCCGCTGAGCGTCCAGGTGCGCCTGCTGCGGGTGCTGCAGGAGCGGGAGGTGCAGCCCCTGGGCGGCGGCGCGCCGGTGAAGGTGGAGGTGCGGGTGATCGCCGCCACCAATCTCGACCTCTGGCAGCGGGTGCAGGACGGCCTGTTCCGGGAGGACCTGTTCTATCGCCTGGAGGTGGTGCCGATCACCCTGCCCCCCCTGCGCGACCGCCGGGAGGAGGTGCCCTTCCTTGCCCAGCACTTCCTCAACCGCAAGGCCCGGGAGCACGGCCTCTACCCCAAGGCCCTGCATCCTTCGGTGGACTCGCTGCTCACGGCGCTGCCCTGGCCCGGCAACGTCCGCCAGCTGGAGAATGCCATCGAGCGCGCCATCGTGCTGTCCGCGGACCGGCCGGTGCTCACCCGGGCCGACTTCGCCTTCCTGCTGGAGCGGCTGGCGGACGCCCAGGAGATCGCCGACGCCCTGCCGCCCATGCAGGACTTCCCCACCTTCAACGCCCAGTCGGCCGCACCCCCGTCCCTGGAGCTCCCGTCCGAAGGGCTGGACCTCAACCAGGTGGTGTCGGACGTGGAAAAGAAGCTGATGCTGCAGAGCCTGCAGGTCACCCGTGGCAACAAGAAGCGGGCCGCCGAGCTGCTTGGCCTCAAGCGCACCACCTTCCTGGAGAAGATGAAGCGCCTGGACCTGGAGGATAGCCTACCGGAGTGCACGGAATCCTGACCTGCTAGCAGCCGTTGCGGAGCGGAGCTCCGTTACGGCTGCTTGTGCCCAGCCCGGCCACTCAATGAGGAAGCCCCTGACGGTGCTAGCAGCCGTTGCGGAGCAGAGCTCCGTTACGGCTGCTTGTGCCCAGCCCGGCCACTCAATGAGGAAGCCTCTGACGGTGGTAATGTGATGTTATGGCTAACGCGACCCCCCATCAACGGTGGCTTCTGGACGTTCCGGAGGCGGCCGTCGACGCCGTCGGCGACTGGCTGGAGGCGCGCGGCGCCACGGCCACCTACCGGGAGGCGGACCCGCCCTTCACCTTCTTCGCCTATTTCGCGCCGGGCGCGGCCCTGCCCGACCCCCTGGAGCTGGTCGCCTTCCCCGGGGTCCGGCTGCTGGGCTCGGAAACCTTCGCGGACGAGGACTGGCTGGCCAAGAGCCGGGAGGGCTTCGGCCCGATCGAGGTGGGCCGCAGCTTCTTCATCCGGCCCCTGTGGGAGGACTGCCCGGCCCCCGCCGGCCGCACCCCCATCGTCGTCAACCCGGGGCTGGCCTTCGGCACCGGCGGCCACGAGACCACCCGCCTGTGCATGGCCCTGGTGGAGGATATGGCCGAGGCCGGGCAGCTGCTCGACCCGGTGCTGGACATCGGCGCCGGCACCGGCATCCTGGCCCTCGCCGCGTGGCTGCGCGGCGCCCGGAAGGTCACCGCCTTCGACCATGACCCGGACTGCGGGCCGGCCATGGGCGACTTCATGAAGCTCAACGCCGGGCTGCTGGGGGGCCAGGTGCCATTCAGCCACTTCGTGGGCGTGCTGGACGACCCCCGGGTGGACGGCCCCTACCGCACCGTCCTGGCCAACATCCTGCTGGAGACCATCCAGGACCTGCTGCCGCGCATGGCCATGATCACGGCCCCGGGCGGGCTGCTGGTGGCCTCGGGCATCCTCGCCGAGCGCCAGGACGAGGCCCTGGTGAGCCTCGTGGCCTACGGCTTCCGGCCCCTGAGGATCGTCCAGGAGGGCGCCTGGATCGCCATCCTGGCCCAGCGGCTGCCATGAACCAGGGAGACCGGCCCATCGGGGTGTTCGACTCCGGCATCGGCGGGCTCACCGTGGTCCGGGCCCTGCGCCGGGCCCTGCCGGAGGAGTGCGTCGTCTACCTGGGCGACACCGCCCGGGTGCCGTACGGCGACAAGTCGCACGCCACCATTCAGCGCTACACCCTGCAGGCCGGCGCCATCCTGGCCCGCCACGACCCCAAGCTGATGGTCATCGCCTGCAACACCGCCTCCGCCCACGGCCTGGCCGCGCTCCAGGCGGTGGCGCCCTGCCCGGTGATCGGCGTGATCGAGCCGGGGGCCGAGGCGGCCGCGGCCGTGAGCGGGGCGGTGGGGGTGATCGGCACCCTGGCCACCATCCAGAGCGGCGCCTACGAGGAGGCCATCCGCCGGCGCAAGCCGGACGCGGTGATCTACAGCCTGGCCTGCCCCCTGCTGGCGGCTTTCGCCGAGGAAGGCTGGCTGGACGACCCCATCACCGACGCGGTCTGCCGGCGCTACCTGAACCAGATCCCGTTCGAAGCGCACACCATCGTGCTGGGCTGCACCCACTACCCGGCCCTGCTGCCGTCCCTGGCCCGCACCCGGCCGGCGACCACCTGGCTGGACAGCGGCGAACTCACCGCGCGCACCGTGGACGCCATGCTCAAGGGCTCGCTGGGCTACCGCACGGCCAGCGCCCGGGGCGGGTTGCGCATCCTGCTGACCGACGCCGGCAGCCGGTTCCAGGAAGCGGGCGGCCAGTTCCTGGGCGAACCGCTGGAATCCGTGGACCTGGTCGAACTTTGACCTATGCTGGGTCAGGATGATCCTGCACGACTACCTCTCCCGGGCCATGGTGGAGTACCTGCTCGGCACCGTGTCCAACTACCAGCGCCGGGTGCCCAACAACCTGGCCCGGCTGGCCCAGACCCTGCGCCCGGGGGACGTGCTCCTGGTGGAGGGCAACGCGCGGATCAGCCAGATCATCATGTACATGACCCAGAGCTCCTGGAGCCACGCGGCCATGTACCTGGGCGACGCCCTGCTGCGCTGGGGCGGCCCCGAGGCGGACCGGGCCCTGGAGCGGTTCGGCCCCGAGGCCTCCCAGCTGCTCATCGAAAGCGACCTGAAGGAAGGGGTGGCGGTGACGCCGCTGTCCCGCTACCTCGACCAGAACCTGCGGATCTGCCGGCCGGTGGGCCTGCGCCCGGAGCAGCTGGACCGGGTGCTGCTGGAGATGTTCCAGCACCTGGGGGTGCGCTACGACCACCGCAACACCTTCGACCTGGCCCGCTACCTGATCCCGTTCCACCTGGTGCCGCGCTGGTTCCGCCGGCGCAGCCTGTACCTGGGCAGCTCCAGCAGCCGGGAGATCATCTGCTCGGCCCTCATCGCCAAGGCCTTCTACCGGGTGGGCCTGACCATCCAGCCGCCAGTCAGCAGGCGCGGCGAAGGGTTCCAGGTCCGGCACCCCAGCTACATCATGCCGAGGGACTTCGACCTTTCGGCCAATTTCCAGATCCTGAAGCCGCCAAGCAGTTGATGTCAGGGTTTGGCCCGGCGCCTCAGGCTCACCGGAGCCTGGTCCGTCAGGCGGAGATCCTTGGCGTCGGCCAGCTGGTTCGGATAGGCCATGCCCAGAAGCCCCCCGTCCTTGGTGGGCTCCAGTAGCGCCGTGTAGTAGATCCGGCCCCCCGACGAGATCACGGCGTACAGCTTCTGCCCCGAGACCCGGCCCTCGATGGTGAAGGGGCCCAGGCCGCCGGCGACCTGGTTGCCCTTCTGGATCCAGGTGCCGCCGCCCCAGCCACCCGCCAGGTAATCGGCGGTGCTCTCCCAGTCCCCGGACACATCCAGAGCCGCGGGCTCGGTATGGGAATCGAGCCAGGCGCTCGCCACCTGCGGCTGCATGGCGGGCGGCCGGCATCCCACCCCCAGGGCCAGGCCGAGTGCGATGATGCCCAACGATCTCAGTTGCATGGAATGCTCCTTGAGGAATCCGGTCTATAAGTGGTGGGTTTGCCCTCATTATGCCGTGTTTCCCGTCACCGGGGGAGGATCTGGACCGTCCGGACGGCGGCCAGGGAGAAGCCCTGGCTGGTCACGCACCGGTACAGCACCCGGGCCTCCCCGTCGCACTGGATCCGGGGCGCCCGCGGCGGGAGGGCTTCGGGGTCGGGGATCTGCACCAGGCAGCGGCCGGTGCTGACGCAAAGCCGGCGGTTCGAGGGGGAGAAGGCAAGATCCCGGGGGTTGGTTCCTGCGTTGTCAACGCAGCGGGAGCCTATCCCTCCGCGGGGATGCTCTGCTCAGAGGTATGCATGGCCTCCGCGCTCAATTCGGTCACCTTGGGCGCATCGCCCAGCTTGACGTTCTCGGCCTGGGCGATCTTCTCGGCGATGGCGCGCACGGTCTTGATGGAATTGTACTGGCTGGGCACTTCCTTCACCATGATGGCGCCGGTCTTCGCGATCATGACCAGCTTGAACGCCTTGTTGGCCTGGAGGGGATTGGACTTCAGGCTGTTGATGGTGTCGACGGAGGATTTCAGGAAGGCGGGCAGCTGGATGGCGGCCAGGGCATCGATCCCCAGCGCCAGGCCCATCTTGAGGTAGGCCGGGCGGACCACGCCCGCCTTGTCCTTCCGGTAGTCCTCCACGCGCAGCGCCGCCGTGGCGTCGAGCCCTTGGGTGGCCAGCATTTCGGAATCGTTGTCCAGGGCCCCGTCGTCGCCGCGCTTGGCCTTCAGCTCGTTGTACTTGGCAAACTTCTCCTTGATCGCGGCAACCTTGTCGTCGGGGAAGGCCCCCAGCATCTGGTTGGCCGCATCCACCGCCAGGTCGGTGGCCCGGGTGACGCAGAAGATGATGCCGGCCCCGGACTTCATCGCCGCGTCGGGATCGGGGCCGGCGGCCTTTTTGCCGCCCATCAGGCCTCCGAGCGCGCCGAACTGGGCGTGGGCGGGCATCACCGTGCAGACTGCGGCCAGGGCCATGGCGGCCAATGCGAACTTTCTCATGGTGCTGTTCCTTATTGAAGGGCCTGGTACAGGCCTGGGTTGGGCAATAGCTTGCAGAGGTCATCAAGGGCGGCGTTCTGTTCGGCCAGGGCGGCGGCGCCCAGGGCGGCGGGGAGGTAGGGGGCGCCGGCGGGATAGAGGCCCGAGTGCTGGAGGCCCACCGGCTTGATGGCCGGGACGCCCTGGGGATCGTAGCTGCCGGTGTAGACCCTGAACCGGTAGGTATGGCCCAGCATCACCGCTTCGCCCCGGGGTGCGCATACCGGCGTATCCACCCGCAAGCGCAGCAGGGCTCCGTCCTTGCCCGCGGGCGCGGGGGCGCCCGGGTCGTCCAGGAGGACCAGCTGCATGGGGCCGATCTTCGCGGCCCGCGCTGCCAGGCTGGCCTGGGCCCAGACCGGTTTCAGCCTGACCCCGGGCGCCAGGTCCGGCGGCAGCACGCCCACCAGGGGACCCCGGTTGCCGGAGGTGAAGGTGATTTCGTCGCCCGCTGCGCAGCGGTCGAGCTGCTTGGTGGACAACGTCTCGGCCTTGCCGAAATAGCTGCCCAGGACCTTGCCGTCCCGGTTCACCACGCTGCCTTTGAAGGGGTGCAGGGTGAGCTGGGCGCGGAGGCCCGGTGGCGGGCCCTGCCAGGCCACCTTGCCGCCGCCCTGGGCAAGGCCGCGCCCCTGGCGGCCCATGGGCTGGAGCCCGGACTCGATGGCCTTGGCCAGCTTGATGACGCCGTCCCGGCAGAGGTTGAACCACACCGAGGACAGGTCCAGTTCGCGCAGGCCGGGCTTGGTCCGCACGGTCCGGTCCTCGGACTGGAACTGGACCCCGCGAAAGACCAGCGGAGCGCCGCCCTCATCGCCATCGGCATCCTGCCGGCCGAACCAGCGCACCGCCCAGGTCACGTGGAACCGGTGGTCGACGACGCCATCCTCGCCCGGGCTGGTGCCGTGGTAGCTGTCGGCGATGCCGATCTGCGCCAGGAGGTCCGGGGCTTCCTTGGCCCGGACCGCGGCGTCCGCCAGGTCCATGGCGTTCGCGGTCTGCTTGGAGAAGGTGTTCAGGTGCTCGGTGAGCCGGGCCAGGGCGTTCTGCTCCCGGTCCTCCTCGATGGGCAGCAGCCGGAGGCCGCCGCTCTTGGCCAGGTAGTCGGCCAGCAGGCTCGACCAGCCGGCCCCGCTGGGCGGGGTGCGCATGCCCGCCCCGGTCTCGGGTTCAGGGCCGACCCAGCGGATCGCCACCCTGGGTTCCGCCCGCTCCGCCGGAGCGCCGGAAGCCACCAGGGTGGCGCGGTACTCCTCGTCCGCAGCCAGGCTGGAGTTGGGCTTGGCCACGCTCTCCAGCAGGGAGAAGTGGTCGAAAACCTCCCGCACCCGGCCCAGTTTCCCGTTGGGCCCGGTCAGCATCATCCGCGGCTTCACCCCGTCCAGCCGGCCGAAGGGCCAGAAACCCCCGCCGCCCCGGAGCCAGATGCCGGACTGGGACGGCAGGATGCGCCCTTTCAGGGTGAAGGGATGGGCGTTGCGGGCGATCTCCGCCAGGCAATCGTCCAGCCAGGCACGGCCCGCCGCCAGGAAAGCCTCGTGAATCATTTGATCCCGTTCGCCCTCGCCCAGGTTCACCAGCACCTCGGTGATCCGGGTGGCCATGCGGGTAGCCGAGAACAGGCGGGTCATGCTCCAGGGATCCATCAGGCTGATGTCCCCCACCACCACCGCCTCGAACCGGTCCAGGGAACCGGCCAGGGTGTCGCGGTTCAGGCGCACCACCGACAGCCGCGGCAGCACCACCAGGGTCGGTTGATCGGGATCGAGCCGGTGCTCCAGGGACAACGTGCGCTCCTGGCTGGGGAATTTCCGGTCGAAGCTGGCCTCCAGCGCGCCCTGCAGGGCGGCCAGATCGGGATCGGGCACCTGTTTGCCATCCGCCGCCTGGGGCGCGCGGAAAGCGTCCGGCTGCCGGTCGGTCTGCAGGATGGTGTCGGCCAGGATGTACCGGGTGCCCTGGGCCCGGGCCGCCGGGGCCAGCGCCCAGGCCAGCGCCAGGACCGCGCCGAGCACCTTGTGGCGCCGCATCACCGCACCTGCAGGACGGCGCCGGCGTCGTTCTTGGCCTGCAGCAAGAGGTCGGCCGGCATGCCGTCGAGGGCGTCCTTGATGTCCTCCGGGCTCCGGTCGCCCAGGGTCAGCACGAAGTTCTCCACCGTGCCGCCGCCTTTGGTCTCGGATTTGAACGTGAAGCCCTGCTGGCGGAGCCAGGCCCGGAACCGCTGCAGGACGGCCCGCTCCTGGACGTTGGTGATGCGGATGGTGAAGATGCCCGCGGGCGGCGCCGCTGCCTGGCTGTCCAGGCTCTGCAGGTCCTGCATGAGCTTGCGCACCTGCTGGGGCAGGGTGTCGTTGACGATCCCCACGCAGAGATTGATCGCCTGGGTGCGGGCCGCGTCGGCGCTGGACTGGATGCTGCTGGTCCGGGAGATGGCCTGGGAATCCAGCAAGTTGGTGCCGTCCTTCACTAGGCAGCAGCGCAGGGTCACGGTTGAGTTGAACCGGTAGCCGCCGTTGGTGGGCAGGGGGGTGAGCCGGTTGAGGGCGATGGCCACGCAGTCGTCTTCCTCCACCTGGGCGTGATGGCGCACCCAGTCCAGGACCTTGTTGACGAATTCATCTTCGGACTTGAATTCCTGGCCCACCACCGGGCTGGACACGGTGGCCACCTTGAGGTCGGCCCGGTGCAGGGTGCCTTCCAGCATGGCGCGCACCGCATTGGTGGCGGCCAGATCCTTGCGGGTGGGATCGGCATAATCGATCACCCGGATGTAGGAGGACGATCCGGAATTGGCGTAGCCGGCCGCGGTCTGGCTGGAACTGTCGCTGGCGGATTTCACCGCCCCGGCCGAGGCCGCGGCGGCGCCGCCGTACGGGCCGACCACCACGGCCTGGTCGGCGTGGGAGCCCTGGAACGAGGCGGAGGCGCTGCTGGAACTGGAGAAGTTCGCGGACTGGGCGTTCTGGCTCTCGGCCCGGACTTCCTCATGCAGCACCACCGGCTTGTTGAAGTCCGGGTCCATCCCTTCCACGGTGTAGGAAAGCACGAAGAACTTGAACTTCGAGGCCAGGCCGGAGGTGAGGCTCAGGCCCTGGCGCTTCAGGTAGTCCTTCATGGCGCCCATGTCCACCTTGACCACCAGCTTGGTCCTGGCGGTCAGGCCGTCCATGCCGGCTTCCACCACGGCCTGGTCCCGGATGAAGGTGCTGTCGTGCGCCTCCAGGTCCTTCAGCAGCGCATTCTTGCGTTCCGGATCGAGCTGGTAGGCGGTGCCCAGGGAGGCTTCCAGGGCACCCTTGAGCGCGTCCCGCACCGCGTTCTGCTGGGCCCGGTCCAGGGCTTTCTGGTTCTCCTTCTCCTGGCCGAAGAAGGCCTTTTCCGCTGTGGCCTCGCCGGCGCCGGAAAACGGCTTGATCTCGGCCGAACGCAGGGCGGCGCCGGCGCACAGGGCCAGGGCGGTGAGGAGGATCGGCAGGTTTCTTCGCACGGGGAGGTCTCCGGAAAGCGGGGGTTGCGGGCGGGACGGGCCCGGATTACTGGGCGAGGTCGCTCAACCAATGGTCGAACAGGCCCTCGATCTTTTTCTGGCAGTCGGCCAGGATGCCCTGGCCCGCGGCCGCTTCGCTGGTGCCGACCCCGTAGGGCTCCATGGGCACCGCTTCGTAGAGGCGCCCGGCCCGGTCGGTGAGGGTCACCTGGAGCGAGGCCCTGGCCTCGATGAAATCGGGGCTGGGACTGATCTGCCACCAGGGCTGGCCGGGCTTGGCCTGAGGGCCCACGAGCCGCACCTGGACCGCGAAGTCGCCGGCGCCTTCGTTCCAGCCCAGGCCCTGGTGGAGCGCGGCGTTGCGCACCACGGCGGCCAGATCTTCGGGCAGATCCTGGCCGCCGCCCTTGAGGCCCAGCGTCATGGAACCCCGCAGCGCGGTCAGCTTGTGTTCGAACGCCTGCCGGGTCTCATGGAGGTCCGTGCGCAGCATCGGCGCAGAGGGCGCCGACGCCAGGGGCTCGAGCAGGACCTCCAGCCGGGCCAGTTCCGCCCGGCCGCGTTTGAGGCGCTGGATGGCCCGGGCGCGCTGCGCCGGAGGATCGGCCAGGTCGGCCGGACCCTCGTTGTCCTGCTTCACATCGCCCAGGCGGGCCTGCAGGTCCATGACCGCCTTGAACAGGTCCAGGTAGGCCAGAGCGTAGACCGCGCGGTTGGGGACGTCCACCCAGGTCTCGGCCACGGTGAGCCCCGGGAGGTCCGCGGCCTGGCCGGTGATCCGGGAATCCTGGGTCACCTGCAGCCGGGACTGGGCGGTGGCGGCATGGCCCAGGTTCTGCTGCATGGCGGCCGAGGACTTGACGATGGATTCGCTCTGCACCGAGGCACGCAACTGGGTCACCAGTTCGACCCGGGCGTTCTGGGCGGCCTGTTTGACGGCCTGGGCCTGGTTGCCGGCCAGGGGCGCCACACCGACCGCATACACCCGGCCCGGCTGGCTGGGCAGGACCTGGGTCCAGGTCGGGGGCGCGCTGGTCTGGGCCATGAGCAGAGCCGGGAGGAAGAGCAAGGAAAGGAATCGTTTCAAGGGATCCTCAAGAAATAAATTAATATTTCATTGTTTCATCCAAGGCCCGGTTTGACTGAAATGAAGCCATGACCTTCCAGGCCAGCCCGTGATGGGTCGGCAGGAACGACCGGACGCAGCTATGCCATGCCCCGGTCGGCCAGGATGCCTGCTTACAACGGTTCTCTCACGAGAAACGGCGCCTTGCACCGGGCTACGCTATTTACTGGTAGCGATAGTATTGGCTCATCATATTGATGCCGTCAATTTATTTAAACAAAACGCTAGCGATGGATGTTCTGGTTCGGGTTGCGCTCTTCCATCTCCAGCCACAGCCGCTGCAGGCTCAGCAGCCGCTCCGGATAGTCCAGGCCCAGGGCCTCGTCCTCGGGGTCCAGAGCCATGGGGTCCATGATCCACTCCTCCGGAAACTCCGGGAACACCTGGGGCAGCAGGGTGCGGGGCAGGCCGCGCACGCTCAGGTTGCGGATGCCGGGGGTGTCGATGAGCGTGCCGCCGCCGGGGAGGGGCAGCCAGCGCGCGCCGGTGGTGGTCTGGCGGCCGGTGCCGTAGCGGCTCATCTCGCCGGTGCGCTGGTTGAGGTCGGGCACCAGGGCGTTGATCAGGGTGCTTTTGCCCACGCCGCTGTGGCCCACCAGCACCATGGTCCGGCCGCGCAGCAGGTCGCGCAGGGGCTCAAGGCCCTGGCCCTTGGCCGCGCTGGTTTCCAGGATGGGCAGGCCCTGGTCCCGCAGCGGGTCGAGCTCGGGCAGGGTGTCCTGGAGGCTGGCCCGGTCGCGCTTGGTGACGATGATCCGGAAGCCCAGGTTGCACGCCAGCGCCAGGGTCTGGGCCCGTTCCAGCAGGCCGGGGCGCAGGGGCGGATCCACCACGGCGGCGCACACCCACAATTCGTCGGCATTGGCGCAGATCAGCTGCCAGGGCTCGCGGTCGTCGATCCCGCCGCGCTTGAGCAGGGTCCGGCGCGGCATCACCGCCACCACCTGGGCCTGGGGCAGGCCCGGATCCCCCGGTTCCAGCGGCACCGACGAGTAGCGCAGGCGATCCCCCACCACCAGCTTCACCCCCTTGAGCTTGCCGGCGAGGCTGGCGCGCAGGGAGGTCCCGTCGTCCAGCAGCAGGTCGACGATCTGGCTATGGCGCCAGACCAGGGTGGCCTCGGGCAGGTGCATCCAGGGGCCGGGATCCGGCAGCAGCAGCAGCGCGTCGGAATCGTGCGCCTCGTTGTCGGTGCTGAGCCGCTCCGCCGAACGCTGCCGGCGCTTGCTCTGGGCCTTGCCTTCCCGGGCGTAGGCATCCGGCGCGTCCAGGTCCTGGACATCCCGGCTCTGGCCCGTGCGGTACTTGCGCGACACGGCTAGGCCCGCCCGGCGAACTCCCCGGTCTCCGTGGCCACCTTGACCTTCTCGCCTTCCTTGATGAACAGCGGCACCTTGATCTCGATGCCGGTCTCCAGCTTGGCGGGCTTAGTGACGTTGCCGCTGGCCGTGTCGCCCCGGGCGCCGGGCTCGGTGTAGGTGACGGTCAGTTCGACGTGGGTGGGCAGCACCAGGCCGATGGGATGGCCGTTGTATTTCTGGATCTGGATGATCACGCCCTCGATCAGGTAGTCCAGGGCGTCGCCGACCATGTCCTCGTTGAGGGTCAAGGTGTCGTAGTTCTCCTGGTCCATGAAGTGGGAACCGGTGCCGTCGCTGTACAGGTAGGACGCCTGGACCATCTGCAGATCGGGCTCCTTGAACTTGTCGCTGGCCTTGAAGGTCTTGTCGAACACGGCGCGGGTGATCAGGTTGCGCATCTTGAGCCGCACCAGGGTCTGGCCGCCCCGGGCGGTGGGGGTCGAGATCTCCACGTCCAGGCAATGGAAGGGGGTGTCCTCCATCTCGAAGAACATCTTGCGCTTGACGTTGATCGCTTCAATCAGGGCAGCCATGGTTTCCTCAGGGAAAAGGGTTCGGGGCGGCCATCTGGCTCCGAGGGTGACCCGGTCCGGACGGCTGCCATTAAAAATAGTGACATGACCATGGCCCTTGACCGAAGCACAACAGCCGCCCACAGCCTATGATGATGCCAAGGAACCCAGCAATGCCTGAAGTTACCAAGAGCATCGGCCGTTATGTGATCGACCGCACCCTGGGCGAGGGAGCCATGGGCGTGGTCTATCTGGCCGAGGACCCCCTGCTCAAGCGGCGGGTCGCCATCAAGGTGGTCCGGGCCGTGGGCGAGGAACGCGACCACGCCCTGAGCCGGTTCCAGCGGGAAGCCGAGATCTCCGCCCAGCTCAACCACCCGAACGTGGTCACCATCTTCGACGTGGGCGACGAGCCCGGCCTGGGGCCGTTCATCGCCATGGAATACGTCGAGGGGAACAACCTGGGCCATTTCATCCGGGAAGGCACCCTGGACCTGGAGACCCGGTTCGGCATCCTCATCCAGACCATGCGGGCCCTGCGCGCCGCCCACCGCCACGCCATCGTGCACCGGGACGTGAAACCGGAAAACATCCTGGTGGCCGAGAACGGCCGGGTCAAGCTGATGGATTTCGGCATCGCCAAGACCATGGCGCCGCAGCTCCACGCCGGGGAGTTCCTCGGCTCCCCGGCCTACAGCGCCCCCGAGCTGCTGCGCGGCTCGGAACCGACCCCCAGCTCCGACCGCTACAGCTTCGCCGTGACGGCCTTCGAGCTGCTCACCGGCCGGCTGCCCCACCCGGGCGGCACCGTGGCCACGGTGGTCACCCACGTGCTGATGGAACCGCCGGTCTTCCCCCCGGGCATGTCCGGCGATCTGGCCAAGACCTTCCGGGCGGCGCTGTCCCAGGACCCGGAGGAACGGCCCGGGACCCTGGTGGAATTCCTGATGGCCCTGGTGGACGCCTATCCCCTGGAACCCATGGCCCGCGACCGGATCAACGAGCTGTTCCGGCACGACGACTATGCCGGCGACATCGTGCCCATCCGCCGCCGGCCCCGGACCGAAGAGCCGGCGAACCCGGCCTTCAGCGCGGGCCGGGGCACCGCCGGGCGCAGCGTCCCCACCCTGCCGGTGCCGTCCTACACGCTGCCCCCGGCCGTGAAGATCGAACTGGAAGATGCGCCCCGCACCCCGTACCGCCCGCCCGCCCACGACCCCCGGCCGCAACCGGAGCAGGGCTTCTCCGTGACCCCGATGAAACTTTTGAAATGGTTCATCGTCGTCCTGGCGCTCGGGCAGATCTGCTGGTGGCTCTACGGATTGCTCCAGAAGCGCTGAGTTATGCCTTGGACTGGCACAGCTCCATGAGCACGCCGCCGGTCTCGGCCGGGTGGATGAAGGCGATGCGGCTGCCGTGGGCGCCGTCCCTGGGGACCTGGTCGATCATGCGGATGCCCTTGGCCAGCAGTTCCTTCACCGCCGCGTCCACGTCATCCACCTCGAACGCCACATGGTGGATGCCGGGGCCTTTCTTCTCCATGAACTTGCCGATGGGGCTGGTGGGATCGGTGGGCTCCAGGAACTCCAAGGTGCTGGGCCCCACCGGGAAGAACGCCGTCTTCACCTTCTGGGAGGCCACTTCCTCGACGTGCTCCACTTCCATCCCGAACAGTTTGCCCATGCGGCCCATGGCCTCGTCCAGGGTGGGAGAGGCGATGCCCAAGTGATTGATGCGCAGCAGCTTCATACAATCCTCCGATAGGACATTCTACGGCGCCTGGCGCCAACAACAGAAATTTCGGTCATTCCCCGCACATGCCCGGGGTCTCACAGCGTTTGGTCCGTGAGAGCGTATCCGGGGTATGATAAAAGCGGCTCAGAGTGGCCCGCGATCATTGGAGGAACCGTCATGGCTCAAGTAACCCTCAAAGGAAATCCCTTCCACACCGCCGGGGAGCTTCCCCGGGTGGGGAGCCAGGCTCCCTCCTTCAGCCTCACCCGCACCGATCTGAGCGCGGCGTCCCAGGCCGATTTCAAGGGTCAGCGGCTGGTGCTGAACATCTTCCCCAGCATCGACACCCCCACCTGCGCCACCTCGGTGCGCAAGTTCAACGCAGAGGCCAGCAAGATGCCCAACACCACGGTGCTCTGCATCTCCGCCGACCTGCCGTTCGCCGCCGCGCGCTTCTGCTCCACCGAAGGGCTGGACAAGGTGGTGCCCGCCTCCGTCTTCCGCAGCCCGGAATTCGGCACGGCCTACGGCGTCACCCTGACCGACGGCCCCCTGCGCGGGCTGCTGGCCCGTTCCGTGGTGGTGCTGGACCCGGCCGGCAAGGTGATCCACACCGAACTGGTCGGCGAAATCGCCCACGAACCGAACTACGACGCCGCCTTGAAGGTCCTAGCCTAGGATCTTCTTCAGCTTCCTCAGTTCCGGCACCTTCCAGCTGGTGAAGCCGACGATGCCCAGGGTCATGCAGCCGCCGAACACCACCGAGGGGATCAGCCCCAGCAGCCGCGCCGCCAGCCCCGATTCGAAGGCACCCAGCTCGTTGCTGGAACCGATGAAGAACCCGGCCACCGCCTGGACCCGGCCCATCATTTCGGGCGGGGTCCGGGACTGGACCAGGGTATTGCGCAGCACCACGCTGACGTTGTCCATGGCGCCGCTCGCGGCCAGCAGGACCATGGACAGCCAGAAGCTCCAGGAGAGGGCGAAGCCGATCCAGGCCAGGCCGAAGGTGGCGACGCAGAGCAGCAGCACCAGCCCCGCCCGGTTCTGCGGCGGATGGTGCGCCATCCGCAGGCCCATGAGCACCGAACCCACCGCCGGGGCGGTGCGCAGCAGGCCCAGCCCCTGGGGCCCCACCTTGAGGATCTCCGAGGCGAACACCGGCAGCAGCGCCACGGCGCCGCCGAACAGCACCGCGAACAGGTCCAGCGACATGGTGCTGAGCAGCATCCGGTGCTTGAACACGAACACCACGCCCTCGCCCAGGCTCCTGAGCAGCCGGGTCCGCTTGAGCACCCGCGGCCGGGGCGCCACCATGAGCATGGCCACCACGGCGAACCCCATGAGCAGGCCCTCGGCCAGGTAGGCCAGGGCGGCGCTGCCGAAGCCGTAGATCAGCCCGCCCAGGGCCGGGCCCAGCACCTGGGCCAGCTGGAACGAGGAGCTGCGCCAGGTGGCGGCGTTCTGGTAGGCCTCCACGGGGATCAACTCCGTGCTGAGCGCCTGGGAGGCGGGGCGGTAGAACGCCCGGCCCGCGCCAGCCAGGGCCTGGATGGCGTAGAACGGCCAGGCGGCGCGCGGCGCCGCGCCCAGGTTGAGGGCCAGCAGCAGCGCGGCCCCCAGCAGCAGGGCGGCCATGGCCATCAGGGACGTCCGGCGGCGGTCCATGCGGTCCGCGGCGTAGCCGCCGATCAGCGAAAGCCCCAGGAACGGCACCGCTTCGGACAGCCCGATCAGGCCCAGGGACAGGGGGTCCCGGGTGATGTGGTAGACCTGCCAGCCCATCACCAGGGTCTGGATCTGGGTGGCCATGGTCAGGGCCACGGCTCCGGCCAGGAAGCAGCGGTACTCCTGGTACCGGAGCGCCTGGTACGGATCCTTCAAGGCCATCAGTCTTCCTTATTCATATCGGAGTGCGTCGATCACATCCAGGTTAGCCGCCTTCAGGGCGGGCAGGAAGCCGGCGGCCACGCCCACGAAGCCGCTGAAGCCCAGCCCCAGGGCCACGGCCCAGAGATCGGTGATGGCCGGCAGGCTGGTGAAGGTCTTCAGCACCCAGATGGTCACCACCGCGAAAGCCACCCCGATGATGCCGCCCAGGGTGGACAGCACCACCGCTTCGGTGAGGAACTGCCACAGGATATTGGCCCGGGTGGCGCCCAGGGCCCGGCGCACGCCGATCTCCCGGGTGCGCTCGGTGACGCTCACCAGCATGATGTTGGAGATGCCGATGCCGCCCACCAGCAGGGAGATGCTCGCCGCCATGGCCAGGAAGGTGGTGAGCACGCTGGCCTGCTGGTCCTGGGTCTTCACCCAGTCGTCCTGCTTGCGGATCATGAAGGTGTTGTCGTCCTTGGGGGTGAGCCGCAGCCGCTGGCGCAGCAGGGCCGTGATCTCCAGTTCCGCCAGGTCCGCCTTGTCGTTCTGGGCGCTCACCAGGATGTTCTGGATCCGGTCCAGGCCCTGGATCTTGTGCATGACCGTGGTATAGGGGGCCACGACCACGTCGTCCTGGTCGCCCAGCATGCCGGCGCCCTTGGATTCCAGCACGCCCACCACCTCGAACGGCAGCGAGGAGATGCGGATGATCTTGCCGACGGCCTCCTCGCCCCCGGGGAACAGGTTGTCCCGGACCGTGGTGCCGATGACGCAGACCTTGGCCATGGAGCGGACCTCCCCTTCGGTGTAGAAGCGGCCGTCCTGCACCTCCCAGCCCCGGATCTCCGGGAACTGGATGCCCGAACCCTGGATGCTGGTGAAATAGTTGTTGTTCTGGTAGACCACGGCGCGCGAGGTGCGCACCTGCGGGGTGGCGGCCACCACGCTGGAATCCTTCAGGTCCCGCTCGATCATCTGGGCGTCGGCCTCCTCGAGCACCGCCACGCTGCCCAGGCCCAGGGGCCCGAACCGGGTGTTGGAGCCGCTGCCGCCGCCGTTGAAGATGGTGAGCATGTTGGAGCCCATGTTCTGGATGATGTCGATGGAGGCCTGCCTGGAACCTTCGCCGATGCCGATCATGGCGATGACCGCCCCGACCCCGATGATGATGCCCAGCATGGTGAGGAAGGCCCGGGTCTTGTTGCGGGTGATGGCGAACAGCGCCAGCTTGAGGAACTCGAGAACGGCCATGGTCAGCCCTCCGGAACAGGCGGGAAGGTCCGCATCAGTGGTGCATCCCGCCGCCCATGCCGCCGCCCAGGGGCGAACTGGAACTCGATGCCGTCTTCTTGAATTCCCCGACGCCGGTGAGCACCACCATGCCTTCGCTGACATTGTCGCCGCTCACCTCGGTGAACATCCCGTCGCTGACGCCGGCCTTGACCGTGACCGGCCTGGGCTTGCCGTTCACCAGGATCCAGAGGCGCTCCTCATGCCGGGCGACCAGGCCCCGGGAAACCACATTGCCTCCGGCGGCGGGCTTGGCGCCGCCCTGGGGGGCCGCCGCGGCGGCTTTGGGTTCGTCCATCGCGACGAAGGAGGCGGGGTTGAAGCGGATGGCGGCGCTGGGCACGCGCAGGATGTTCTCCTTGCGGTTGGTGACGATGGAGCAGTCGGCGGTCATCCCCGGAAACAGGGCCAGGTTGCCGTTGTAGACCGGGCTCCCGGGCGGCATGTAGCGGGCCGTGGTGTATTCGAGGGTCCCGGCCTGGCCCAGGGCGAGGACGCCGGACTTGCGGGCGGGCGCGGGCGCGGGCTGGGGCATGGTTGCGCCCGCGGCCTTGTCCGAACCCGGGGTATAAGTGGTCCTCGGCTCGTTGTCGACTTCCATGACGACGTTGTAGGTGACCACGTTGTTGGTGATGACCGGGTTCAGCTGCACCTCGCTCACCACCCCCTTGAACTGCTTGTCGGGATAGCTTTCCACGGTGAAGAAGGCCCGCTGCCCCACCCGCACCTGGCCGATGTCCGCCTCGTCGATGGCGGCATAGACCTTCATCTTGGAGAGATCCTGGGCGATGGTGAACACGTTGGGGGTGGCGAAGCTGGCGGCGACGGTCTGGCCCACATCCACCAGCCGGGCCACCACCACGCCGTCCACGGGCGCCTTGAGGGTGCAGTAGCCCAGGTTGGTCTTGGCGGTCGCCAGTCCCGCCCTGGCCGTCTCAAGGTTCGCCGTGGCCACTTGCAAGGCCAGCTTGAAGCCGTCCAGATCGTTGTCCGAAATCAGCTTGGCTTTCCAGAGTTCCAGGTTCCGCTGGTAGACGATCTGGGCATTGGCCTTGGTGTCGGTGGCCGACTGCAGCGCCGCCTGGGCCGCCTTGAGCGAGGTGAGCCAGGGGGTCGGGTCGATCTGGCCGATGATCTGGCCCTTCTTCACCAGGCTGCTGAAGTCGGCGGTGAGCGAGGTCACCACGCCGGAGACCTGGGTGCCCACCGGCACCTGGATCAGGGCGTTGAGCGTGCCGGTGGCGGTGATCCGCTGGGTGATGCTGCCCTTGTCGACCTTGGCGGTCCGCCACTTGATCTCTTCCTTGCTGCCCCGCAGCACCAGGAAGGTGCTCCCGGCGAGAACCACCAGCCCTCCGGCCAGACCCATCCAGGTTTTTCGCTTCATTTCCACCTCAAGTTCGGAATTGAACAGTCCCTGTCTTGCCAACCGATGCGACCACCATCCGGAAGGTTGAGGCTGGCATGATCATTGTGCGTCTAGCCCTTCATCCTAACCTGCCCTGGATCACGGGACGATGGTCAGACTGTCCTGCACCGCCCGCCGGGCGAAGCCGTCCATGATCGTCCCGGGCATGAGGCCCATGGCCAGCACCAGGAAGCCGCAGATCAGCACCGTGGCCCCGGCCAGGGGGGCCAGCACCGCCGGACGCTCCGCGGCTTCGCGCTGTTCCTGCCCGGAGGGCTTGTCCATGAACAGCGCCACCGGCACCGCCAGGTAGTAATACACCGACACCAGGCTGGCCAGCACGCCAAGCACCGCCAGGCCGACGTGGCCCTGCAGGATGAGCTCCTTGAATATCATATATTTACCGTAGAACCCGGCCATCGGCGGCAGCCCGGCCAGGGAGAACATGCACAGGCTGACGGCGATGCCCAGGCCCGGCCGCTTCCAGCCCAGGCCCTTGAGCTGGTCGAAGGTCGCCTGGTCGCCCACCAGGCCGAACGCCGAGAGCACGCCGAAGGCGCCCATGTTCATGGCCAGGTAGGCCAGGAGGTAGAACAGCATGCCGGCGTAGGCGGCGGGGGTGGCCGCCACCAGGCCGAGCAGGAGGTAGCCGGCGTGGCTGATGCTGGAATAGGCCAGCATGCGCTTGATGCTGGTCTGGGCCAGCGCCGCCAGGTTGCCGAGCACCAGCGAAAGCACCGCCAGGACGGCCAGCGCCGCGCGCATCCGCGGCCCCACCGCGGGCAGGCCCACGGCCATCACCCGCATGAGGGCGAGCACCGCCACGCCCTTGGTGGCCACCGACATGAAGCCGGCGATGGGGTGGGGCGCGGCCTCGTAGACGTCGGGCGTCCACTGGTGGAACGGCACCACGCTCATCTTGAACAGGAACCCCAGCAGCAGCAGGGCCGCCCCGGCCAGGGCGACCGGGTCCACGGGGCCCTGGCCCAGGCGGGCGCCGATGACGGCGATGTCCAGGCTGCCGGTGGCGCCGTAGAGCAGCACCGAGCCCATGAGGAAGATGGCCGAGGCCACGGCCCCGGTGAGGAAGTACTTCATGCCCCCTTCCATGGCCTTGGCGCGCAGGCGCACCGTTGCGGTGAGCGCGTACAGCGGCAGGGAGAGCAGTTCCAGCGCCAGGAACAGCACCAGCAGGTTGCCGGAGGCGGCGAACAGCATCATGCCCACCACCGAGAACAGCAGCAGGGCAAGGGTCTCGCCCTTCACCCAGCCTTCCTGGTGCAGGTGGTCCCAGAGCTGGAGCACGGCCAGGGCCGCGGCCACGAGCACGAAGATGCCGCCGAACTGGGCCAGCCGGTCCATGTGCAGCGCCCCGAAGCTGGGCTGGGCGCCCGTGGCCCAGAGCCGGGTCAGGTAGAAGAAGGCACCGGTGAGGGCCACCAGGGCGATCAGGAACATGGAGGCCCGGATCCACTTGACGGTGGCCTGGTCCGAATCGAGGCAGGCGATGGGCAGCAGGCAGGCGCCCATCGCCGGGATCAGCAGGGGCAGGATGGCGGACAGTTCGGCGGGGGTCAGGATCATCGCTTCACCTCGCTCAGCATCCGCGTTACCTGGCCTTCGGACTGCCAAAGGAAGGTCTGGGGGTGGATGCCCATCCAGAAGATCAGCCCGACGATGGGCAGCATGACCATGATCTCCCGCACGTTGAGGTCATCGTGCAGGTGGGCGGTGCCGCTGTCCTCCCCGGCATTGGCCGGGCCCCAGAACACCCGCTTGACCATCCAGAGCAGGTAGACCGCGCTCAGCAGCACGCCGAGCGTGGCCACGCAGGCCACGGCCCGGCCCCAGGGGAAGCTCGAGGTGTAGGTGCCGTTGAGGATCATGAACTCGCCCACGAAGCCGTTGGTCAAGGGCAGGCCGATGCTGCTGAGCGTCACGATCAGGAAGAAGGCCGTGAACACCGGCATCTTCAGGGCCACGCCGCCGAAGTCGGCGATCCGGCGGGTGTGGGCCCGGTCGTAGAGCATGCCCACCAGCAGGAACAGGGCGCCGGTGGAGATGCCGTGGTTGAGCATCTGCAGCATGGCGCCCTGGGTGCCCAGCACGGTCATGGAGGCGATGCCCAGCATGATGAAGCCCATGTGGCTCACCGAGGAATAGGCCACCAGCTTCTTGATGTCGGTCTGCACCATGGCCACCAGGGCGCCGTAAACGATGGCGGCCACCGAGAGCAGGGCCAGGAGCTGGGCGAAATGCACCGCGGCGGCCGGGAACATGGGCAGGGCGAAGCGCAGGAAGCCGTAGGAGCCCAGCTTCAGCAGCACGCCGGCCAGGATCACCGAGCCGCCGGTGGGCGCCTGGGTGTGGGCGTCGGGCAGCCAGGTGTGCAGGGGGAACAGCGGCACCTTGATGGCGAAGGCCAGGGCGAAGGCGAGGAACAGGGTGCTCTGGGTGGTGAACGGCAGGCCGGCGACGGTCTGGGCCATGACCCCGGGGGCGAAGCTGCCGGCCTTGCCGGCCAGGTAGAGCAGCGCGACCAGCCACAGCAGGGAGCCCGACAGGGTGAACAGCACGAACTTGGTGGCGGCGTACTTGCGCTCGTCGCCGCCCCAGACGCCGATGAGGAAGTACATGGGCAGCAGCATGGCCTCCCAGAACAGGTAGAACAGCAGCAGGTCCTGGGCCACCAGGGCGCCCAGCATGCCGGTCTCCAGCATGAGGAACAGCGCAAAAGCGGTGCCGGCCCGCTGGCTGATGCTGTTCCAGGTGCCCAGCAGGGTCAGCGGCACCAGGAAGGTGGTGAGCAGCACCAGCCAGAGGTTCAGCCCGTCCACGGCCAGGTGGTAGTCCACCGGGATGCCCACGGCGGTGAACCAGGGGAAGCGCTCGGCGCAGATCTGGCCCAGGGCGTCGGCCGGCAGGTGCAGCAGCTGGACGGCCGCCACCACGAAGACGCCGAGGCTGCCCAGCAGGCCCAGCAGCTTGGCCAGGGGCGCCTGGCGCTCGGACAGGGGCAGCAGCGCGAGGCCCCAGAGCAGGGGCGCGAACACGAGGAAGCTGAGGAGGTGGGAATTGATCCAGGCGGTGATCACGGGGCATCCTACCTCAAGAAGAACCACAGCAGGAGCACGGCCCCGATGGCCATGCTCAGGGCATAGTTGCGCACGCGGCCGGTCTGGGCCAGGGCGGCGAGATCGCCCCCGGCCCGGGTCAACGCGCCCGGCAGGTTCACCCCGACGCCGTCGATGAGGATGACGTCGAAGGCCTTCCACAGGCAGTTGCCGCCCCAGCGGACCGGGCCGAGGATGCAGGCCTCCACGGCCTCATCCACGTAGAACTTGCGGGCCAGGGTGCGGTACAGTGCCGGGAAGCGCCCTTCGAAGGCTTCTTCCGCCGCCGGGCCGCGCCGGTAGATGCGCCATCCCAGGAACCCGGCGGCCAGGGCCACCGCCGTGGACAGCGCCATGAGGCCCCAGGCCAGGCCCGCGCCGCCATGCTCGGCCGCGGGCGCCAGCAGGGGCCGGCCGTAGGTCAGCGCCGGTTCCAGCCAGCCTTCGATGGCGAAGCTGCCGCCCCAGATCCTCGGCAGGCCGAGCAGGCCCGCCAGCAGGGCGCCGGCGGCCAGGATGGCCAGCGGCGCGGTCATGGTGGCGGGGCTCTCCTCCGCGTGCTCGAAGGCGTGCGCGTCCCGGGGCTCGCCCCAGAAGGCCAGCGCCATCAGCCGCCACATGTAGAAGGCGGTGCAGGCCGCCCCCAGCAGGCCCATGGCGTAGAGCCCGGGGCTCTTGTGCCAGGCCAGGAACAGGATCTCGTCCTTGCTGAAGAAGCCCGAGGTGCCGGGGAAGCCCATGATGCACAGCGTGGCGATCGCCATGGTCCAGAAGGTGACCGGCAGCTTGGCCCTGAGCCCGCCCATGCGGAACAGGTCCTGCTCGTGGTGCATGGCGCGGATCACGCTGCCGGCCCCGAGGAACAGCAGGGCCTTGAACCAGGCGTGGGTGAACAGGTGCAGGAAGCCCGCGGCGAAGCCGGCCGAGCCCAGGCCCAGGAACATGTAGCCCAGCTGGGAGACCGTGGAGTAGGCCAGCACCTTCTTGATGTCGCGCTGGAACAGGCCGATGCAGGCCGCAAACAGGGCGGTGGCGCCGCCCACCCAGGCCACCACGGTGAGGGTGATGGGGGCGAGCAGGAACAGCGGGGCCAGCCGGCAGATCAGGTAGATGCCCGCGGTCACCATGGTGGCGGCGTGGATCAGCGCGCTCACCGGCGTGGGGCCGGCCATGGCGTCGGGCAGCCAGAGGTACAGGGGGATCTGGGCGCTCTTGCCGGTGGCGCCGACGAACATCATGAGGGTGGCGAAGCTGAGCACGCCGAACCCCGCCTCGGGGCCCAGGCGCCCGGCCTGCACCAGCAGGTCGCCCACGGTGAGGGTGCCGAACGCGGCGAACAGGGCCATCATGCCCATGGTCATGCCCAGGTCGCCCACCCGGTTGAACAGGAAGGCCTTGAGCCCGGCGGCGGACGCCACCTCGGTATCGAAGTAGTAGCCGATCAGCAGGTAGCTGCACAGGCCGACCCCTTCCCAGCCCACGAACAGGAGCGGCAGCGAAGAGCCCAGCACCAGGGTCAGCATGAAGAACACGAACAGGTTCAGGTAGCAGAAGTAGCGGGCGTAGCCCTCCTCCTCCCACATGTAGCCGACCGAATACAGGTGGATGAGCGTGCCGATCCCGGTGACCACCAGCGCCATGACCGAGCTGAGCGAATCCAGCACCAGGCCGAACGGCACGTGCAGGGAACCGGCGGCCATCCATTCGAAGTACGGCAGGTCGATGCGCCGGCCCGGCGCGGCCTGCACGGCGGCCAGGGCGAAGGCGGACAGCACCAGCGGCACCAGCGTGCAGCCCAGGGCCACCGCGGTGACCGCGGCCTTGCCCAGCCTCCGGCCCAGCAGGCCGTGGAAGGCGGCCCCGAGCAGGGGCAGGATGGGAATGAGCCACGCGATCTTCAGCATCAGGCCCTCACTGTTTCAGCGCGTCAGCGCGGTCGGTGTCGGTGCTCTGCCGGTGGCGGTACAGGCCCACCACCAGGGCCAGCCCCACCGCGGCTTCGCAGGCGGCCACGGCGATGATGAACAAGTAGAACACCGTGCCCTGGGGGTCGCCGCCGCGGAACCGGGCGAAGGCCAGCAGGGCCACGTTGGCGGCGTTCAGCATGAGTTCCACCCCCATGAACTGCAGGAGGATGGAGCGCCGCACCAGCACCGCCCCGAGGCCGATGAGGAACAGCAGCAGGGCCACCAGGATGTAGCCCTGGAGGCCGCCGCAGAGGAGCGAATTCAGGGAGGTCATGCTCGGCTCCGTCATAGATCCCGCTTCACCAGCGCCACCGCGCCGACCATCGCCGCCAGCAGCAGCAGGCCGGCCACTTCGAACCCCAGCAGGTGCTGGCTGAACAGGGCGTCCCCCAGCTTGTTCAGGGTCATCGGCGCCGGCATCGCGGACCTGGCGTTCGCGTCGAGCTGGCGCAGCACCCTGGAGCCGGTCACCAGCTTCACCACCCCGGCGCCCAGGGCCAGGATCACCGCCACCGACAGCCAGCGCTGCAGGGGCCGGGACCGGGCGGCCGGCTCCTCCTGGTGCTCGTTCAGCAGCATGACCACGAACAGCAGCAGCACGACGATGGCCCCGGAATAGACGATGATCTGCAGCGCCGCCGCCACCGGGTTGGCCAGCAGCAGGAACAGCCCGGCCACGCCCATGAAGCAGAGCACCAGGCACAGCCCCGCCACCACCAGGTTGCGCTGGAACACCAGCGCCACGGCGCCGGCGAGGGTGATCAGGGCGAAGATCAGGAACATGGGCTAGTCCTCAACCGAAGGCCGCGGCACGGTGGGGGTCGGGTCCGAGGTGATCCGGGCCTTGCCGTCCTGGTCCGCGTAGGTGTTCATCAGGTCCCACTTGCCGAACTGCATGGACAGCCGGTCGTAGGAGGCCTGCTCGTAGTCCGTGCGCAGCCAGATGGCGTCCTTGGGGCAGGCCTCCTCGCACATGGCGCAGTAGATGCAGCGCAGCATGTCGATCTTGAAGACCGCCGGGCGCTTCTCCTCGAAGCCCTGGGTCTTGTTGATGTCGCCGTACTCCTCCGCCTCGATGGTGATGCACCGGGCCGGGCAGGCCTCGGCGCACATGAAGCAGGCCACGCACTTGATCGAGCCGTCGTCGAAGCGCTTGAGCTCGTGCAGGCCCCGGTAGCCGGGAGCGGTGGCCCGCTTGCGGTCCGGGTAGGGGATGGTGTAGCGCCTGCTGGAGCGCGTGGTGATCTGCTTGATGAAGTGGCGCAGGGTGATGACCATGCCCATGAGCACCGGCCAGACGTAGGTCCGGTCCAGCCAGTTCAGTTCGACTTTCTTGACCAGCACGGCCATGGTTCAGGCCCCCCTATGCATCAGCCAGGCCTGCAGCAGGAGGTTGCCCATGCCCAAGGGCAGCATCACCTTCCAGCCCAGGAACATCAGCTGGTCGAAGCGGAATCGGGGGATGGTCCAGCGCACCCAGATGAACACCCAGCAGAAGAACAGCAGCTTGAGCACGAAGGCCGCCACCGACAGCAGCACCGAAGGGTCCGCCACGAAGGGCACGCGCCAGCCGCCGAAGTACAGGGTGACGATCAGCGCCGCGGCGGTAACGATGTGCAGGTATTCGGAAAGCTGCAGCAGGGCGAACTTCATGGAGCCGTACTCGGTGTGGAACCCGGCCACGATCTCGCTCTCGCCCTCGGCGAAGTCGAACGGCAGGCGGTTGGTCTCGGCGAACATGCAGACGAAGAACACCAGGAAGCCGATGGCCTGGGGCAGCACGTTCCACACGCCGGCCTGGGCGGCGATGATCTGCTGGGGGTCGTAGCCGCCGGTGCGCACGAAGATGGCCAGCACCGCCAGCCCCATGGCGATCTCGTAGCTCACCATCTGGGCGGCCGAGCGCATCCCGCCCAGGATCGACCACTTGTTGTTGCTGCTCCAGGCGGCGGTGAGGATGCCGTAGACCGCCACCGCGCCGATGGCCATCGGGTAGAGCATGCCCATGCCGTTGCCCGGGTCCAGCAGGCTCAGGTGGAAGACATGTCCGTCCTGGACAAAGCTGCGGCCGAAGGGGATCACGGCGAAGCCCAGGACGGCCGGCACGAAGGCCATGACCGGGGCCAGCCAGAACAGCAGGCCGCTGGCGTCGGTGGGCACCAGGTCCTCCTTGAGGAAGAACTTGATGCCGTCGGCCACCAGCTGGAACAGGCCGAGCAGCCGCCAGCGGCCGAACAGCAGGGCCCGGTTCGGGCCGATCCGGTCCTGGATCATGGCGCTGCCCCGGCGCTCGGCCCAGGTGAGCAGCGCCGCCAGGGTCAGCGGCCCCAGGAACACGATGAACACCTTGATGATCATCCAGAAGGTTTCCGGCATCAGGTGCAGCAGACTGGCCAAAGATTCCATGGGCGGCTTTCCGGCAAGGTTTCCACGGGAAACCCGAATCTTCAAGTTAGCAGGGAGGGGGCGGAAGGGCCAAGGACGGGAACGCGAGCCGGCGCGGCATCCCCCCTGGGAAAAAGGACGACCGGCCGGAGCAGGGAGGCGTCTGCGTCTCAGTCTTGATTCCCGTGACCTCGGTCACGTAGGCCCTTCCGGGGGTTGCCGGGGGCCGCCGGGAACCGAACATGATCCGTGGAGACGGGTGCTGAAGAAAGGTTCGGTAACCACATACCCCTTGTTCCTCCAGTCTCCCGATTTGTTGCCGCACCGCCGCCGCGGAAGCCTTCGCCCTTTGCGCGCGAAGCCCAGGCGGGGAATGCGACCCCACGGCCCCACCGGAACGCCGGCCGGGCCGGGAGCACCCTCTACCCCCAGACCAGGAGAAACTCATGACCACCGCCACCTCGCCCCGCAAGCTGCCCTTCCTCATGCTCCTTCTGGCGGCGGCACCCCTGCTCACGGCCGGATCCCCCAGGGCCTATGCCCCGGAGCTGACCACCACCGTGGCGCGCCTGCAAAGCGACGTGCAGGCCAAGGGCCTCACCTTCACCGTCGGCCTGAACCCGGCCATGCAGTATGACCTCAAGCAGCTGTGCGGCACCCGCCTCGAGCTGCGGCCGGCCGACTACCAGGCCCACGCCGAGGGCGGCTACCTGAACTTCGAGCAGCCCGAGGCCGAGGGGTCGGTGGCCTATCCGCAGGCCTACCTGGGCTGGTTCAGCTCGGTGAAGGACCAGGGCCAGTGCGGCAGCTGCTGGGACTTCTCCACCATCGCCACCCTTGAGGCCGCGGCCCTGAAGAAGCACGGCGCGCCCCAGGGCAAGGTCAACGCCGACGGCTCCATCACCACCAGCGGCGACATCACCATCCTGTCCGAACAGCAGGTGCTCTCCTGCAACCCGTTCGGCTACAGCTGCAACGGCGGCTTCTACGCGTTCGACATGCTAATGCCGAAGAATGCCGGCCAGAGCGGCTACTATGCCGGCGCCATCCCGGCCAGCGACTTCCCCTACGTGGCCCAGCAGAGCACCTGCAGTTTCGGCACCCCGGCCGCCTATACCCCGGTCTCCCAGTGGGGCTACGTCGGCAGCGGCGACGGCATCCCTTCGGTCAACGCCATCAAGGCGGCCATCTACAGATACGGCAGCGTCTCCGCCGCCGTCGCCGCGGACGGCTACTTCCAGGCCTACACCGGCGGCGTGTTCAACGACCCCGTCAAGTCCACCGAGATCAACCACGCCATTGCCCTGGTGGGCTGGGACGACACCAAGGGGGCCTGGCTGCTGAAGAATTCCTGGGGTCCCCGGTGGGGCGTCAACGGCTTCATGTGGATCAAGTACGGCAGCTCGATGGTGGGGACTTCACCCGCCTGGTGCCTCGACTAGGTCACCCCTGATCCACCGGCGCCTCCAGGCGCCCGGTGGATCAGGCGCATGGCCTCATCCCACCGGCTGGTCTGGATCCGGCTCCGGTAGCGGTTCGTCATCACTCATGGGGACCGCGCCGGCTTCCTGCTGCAAGCCGATCGCCGCCTGCGGGGGCCTGGATGGACCGTCCGGGACGACCGGCGACTGGGCTGGCGCAGGTTTCGGTTCCGCGATGACGACTGCGCCCAGAGGAGTCAGGTGGATATGGGCCGGCATCGGCATGACGGCGGCAAAAGAACCCTCGATCGGACAAGCCATGGATGAGGACTCCCGGCTCTGCCCGTCGCCGGCGGGCCGGAAGCACCAGGTGAAAACCGCGGGTGCCAAGCCTGCGGCGCCGGAGGCCTTCTGGTACACCGAGGCAGGGATGTCGAAAGACCGTGCCGGATGGTCGGGGAAGACGGAAACGACGGACCGGGGCGGAATGTCCAGCGCGGATGGCGGCATCAGGAGCTGGCCCGCTTGCGATCCCTGGTTACCGCCCAGTCCGGTCACCTTGTATGACACCGTTTGTCCAAGACCGGTCAATTGCAAATGGTAATGGCCCTTGGAGCTGTTGATCAGGATCAGGGGCGGGCAGGGCCCGGCGGCGGCATCCGCCCCCCGGCCCTCCGCAGCCGGCGACGAGGATGAGAAGGAGAAAGCAGAAGAAGAAGAGGAAGCAGTCAGTTCAGAGGCATGAGCCAGGACCTCGAGCCCGGGTGCGAGCGGGGATGCCGCCGTTGTCGAAGCGGTTTTCTGTCGACGCCGCTTCAGCGGGGGGACGTTGGCCGCTGCAAGTTCAGCGGCGGAATGAGCCTTGGTGCCGACCAGATGAGTGCGAAGGTTGTTTTCCGATTTGAAGTTCTTGCCGCACCCTTCCACGGGGCATCGGTGGGGCCTTTCGGCGTTTCCTGCTTGGATTCGCGCGACATGCTGACTGCCGGCACCGTCAGAAGAGGAGGATATGGGGCCCGAATCCCCTTCCGGGTGAGGCCTTTTCCGGCTGCCCCCCCACTGCCCCTTGGTAATGCCGGCGTTATCAAGCTCCGACTGGGAATGGACTCCTTTGTTCATTTTATTTCCGAAATAGTGCTGGTGGCGGGATTCGGGCCGTTTGAACAGGGACGAACAGCCCGGCACCTCACAGGCGATAGGCTGGGCATCCGAGTGCACGACGGAATGAGCGATGACTTCACGCTTGCTTGCAAACTTCCGTTCGCACCCTGGCACCTCGCATGCATGAGGCCTTCTAGCCATGTGCCTGTCCGCGTGTCCTCCCCTATAGTTATAAGAAATCAATTTATTACAGAGGCTGCACCTCCACCGGGAATCCTCCAGCGTGAACGTTGGGCATTCGGCTGTCGCTATGGCCTGGCGCCCCCTTTGAACGCCGGGAGCGCCGGTTGCCTGGCCTTCCACCCATGGACCGGACTCCCTTTCGGCACCCATCTCGGCATCGTCCTCATCATCCTGTTCGGCTGCCGTTTCCGGAACGGCCCCGGACGATGCCTTGGCGGGCCCAGGATCGCCCTCGCCCTCCCCGGCAGCCCGGAGAGACATCCACCCGCCCGGGAGGGTCAGGAAGAAGGTCAGGATGAAGGGGAGACTTGCCAGTCGCACGGTTGATTCTCCAAGTGGCAGGGTGCCCGGGAGGGCCGGCCGTTGGGGGGCCCGCGGGGACGAACCCATACGGTTATAAATAAACAATGCAAAAATAAGTAGAAAGGTTCCTCCTCCTTCCGGGAAAGGCCGCACGGAAACTTTTTATATAAATATGCCATTACATTACAAACCCCCAGGGGACGGAGGTCCTCCGACCCGCCAGCCCCCGGCCTGAACCTGGAGACCAGCTCGTGCAGATCAGACAAGCCTTGCCTGCATCCCGGGGCTGCACGCCCCGGAGGCTCCTGTCCGCCCTTCCGGCCCTGCTCATCGCCCTGCCCGCCGCCGCGCTGCCCAAGGACCTGAAGACGCCCGTGGGCCGCGACCGCTACGACAGGCCCATCCTGGAACCCGTAGGGATGAGAATGGGATAATGTGGGACCTGGGCAAACCCCAAGGGAGCGCGGCATGGGCTTTTTCGACTTCATGACCCGGCAAGGCAACCAGGATCCGGCCGGCTTCCAGCCGCTGCCGGTAGGCGCAACCAGCAGTACCAAGATCGTCCAGGAGCTGCTGGCGCTGCCCAAGGCCGAACGCAACGCGGCCTGGTCGCGCCAGTTCCTGGCCCACGTGGCCGACGCGGCCTTCTTCAGCCGGTATCCCAGCGTCCTGCTGGGCGCCGACCGGCTGCCCTTCTTCGCCCTGCATTCCACCGCGGGCGAAGAGCCTTATCCCACCCACGTCATCCACCACATGAAGGACGACATCCTGCTGGAGCACGGCATGGGCGTGGTCATCAACCCCAGCGGAACGGACGCGGACTGGGCCTTCAGTTTCGGCGACATCCTCAATTTCCATCTGCACGGCGCCTTCTACCCGCCCCAGGCCGAGGCCGCAGCCGCCCCCACCCAGGGCATGGCGCCCCAGTCCAGGCTGCCGCAGCCGGCCCGCAACGCCCTGCGGACGTTCCTGCAGGGGCTGGGGGTGGCGGAGCCCAGGGTGATGCTGGCCGCCTGGGACCACGCCGGCCCCGGCTCGCTGGAACTGGTGTTCAGCTTCTCGCCCCAGGAGTTCAACAGCGTGGAGGACTTCCGCTTCGCCATGAGCAACCTGTGCTGGTACCTGCCGCGCAACTACTCCTATTCGGTCGCGGGCAAGCAGGCCAGGCAGGACGGGGCGTTCGAACGGCTATGACATCCTGGCCCAGGAATCCTTCAGGCTGACGGTCCGGTTGTAGACCGGCGCGCTGGCCTTGGAATCCAGGTCCACCACGAAGTAGCCCAGGCGCTCGAACTGGAAGTGCTCGCCGGGCTTGGCGCTGCCGAGGCACGGCTCCAGCCGGGCCCCGCCCAGCACTTCGCAGCTTTCCGGGTTGATCCCCTTGCGCCAGTCCTCGCCTTCGGGCACGTCCATGGGGTCCTTGGCGCTGAACAGCCGGTCGTAGAGCCGGACCTCGGCCTTCACCGCGTGGGCGGCGGATACCCAGTGCAGGGTGCCCTTGACCTTGCGCCCGTCGGGGGCGTCCCCGCCCAGGGAGGCCGGATCCCAGTCGCAGTGCAGCTCCACCACCTGGCCGGCGGCATCCTTGACCACGGAGGTGCAGCGCACCAGGCAGGCGTTCTTCAGCCGCACCTCGGCGCCGGGGGCCAGCCGGAACCACTTCTTGGGCGGCGCTTCCTGGAAGTCCTCGGCCTCGATGTACAGCTCGCGGCTGAACGGCACCTGGCGCCGGCCCAGCTGGGCGTCCTCGGGATGATTGGCCACGTCCAGCCAGTGCACTTCGCCTTCGGCCAGGTTGTCGATCACCAGCTTCAGCGGCCGCAGCACGGCCATGGCCCGCCTGGCCTTGGCGCTCAGGTCCTCGCGCACGCAATGTTCCAGCAGGCCCACGTCGGCCACCATGTCGCGCTTGGCCACGCCCACCTTGTCGGCGAAGGCGCGGATGCTTTCGGGGGTGTAGCCCCGGCGGCGCAGCCCGGTGATGGTGGGCATGCGCGGATCGTCCCAGCCGCGCACGTGGCCTTCCTTGACCAGCTCCAGCAGCCGGCGCTTGCTCATGACGGTGTAGGTCAGGTTGAGCCGGGCGAACTCGATCTGCCGGGGCAGCGGGCGCTGGAAGAACTTGCCGTCCACGTCCTGTTCCAGGAACCACTCGTACAGGGGCCGGTGGTCCTCGAATTCCAGGGTGCAGATGGAGTGGGTGATCCGCTCGATGGCGTCGCTCACCCCATGGGCGTAGTCGTACATGGGATAGATCGGCCAGGCGTGCCCGGTCCGGTGGTGCTGGACCCGGCGGATGCGGTACATCAGCGGGTCGCGCAGGTTCATGTTGGGGCTGGACACGTCGATCTTGGCGCGCAGCACCCGGGCGCCGTCCTCGAACTCGCCGGCGCGCATCTTCCGGAACAGCTCCAGGTTCTCGGCCACCGGGCGGTCCCGGTAGGGGCTGGGCTGGCCGGCCTTGAAGAAGTTGCCCCGGTAGTCGCGGATCTCCTCGTCGGAGAGGTCGCACACGTAGGCCTTGCCGGTTTCCACCAGATACTCGGCGTAGTCGTACAGGAACTGGAAGTAGTCGGAAGCGTAGTGCTCCCCGGCCCATTCGAAGCCCAGCCAGCGCACGTCGTCGCGGATGGAATCCACGTACTCCACATCCTCCTTGGCCGGGTTGGTGTCGTCGAACCGCAGGTTGGTGGCGCCGCCGTACTTCTTGGCCAGGCCGAAGTTGATGCAGATCGACTTGGCGTGGCCGATGTGCAGGTAGCCGTTGGGCTCGGGCGGGAACCGGGTGAAGATGCGGCCGCCATGCTTGCCGTCGGCGAGATCGGCCTCCATGATCTCTTCGATGAAGTTGCGGCTGCGGGTTTCGGGGGCTGGGGTTTCGTTGGTCATGGTTGTATCCAGGGCTTGAGGCGGGCAGCGACTTGGTCCGGGCCCAGCAGGGCCAGGGTGTCGAAGATGGGCGGGCTCACGGTGCGCCCGGTGAAGGCCACCCGCAGGGCCTGGGCCAGGTCCTTGAGCTTGAGGCCGTGCTCGGCCAGGATCTGGTCGAAGCCGGCCTTGAGCGGGTCGTGGCGGTAGTCGTCGAGCCGGCACACCGCCTTGAGGGCGGGCTGGACGGCTTCGGTCATGAACTTGGCCACGGACGCCGGGTCGAACACGGTGGGCGGGGTGAACAGGAAATCCAGGGTGTCGGCGATCTCCTTCAGGGTCGCCCGGTTCTTGTTGCAGCCGATGGCCAGGGCCTTCCACTCGTCGGTTTTGGCCATCCAGGCCTCCTCCTGCCCGCGCATGCGGTACTGCCAGCGCAGGTGCGGCTCGATCTCCCGCCAATCCAGCCGCTGGATCAGCTTCTGGTTGAACCAGGTCAGCTTGTCCAGGTCGAACACGGCGGCGCTCTTCTGGATGTCGGCCAGATCGAACATCTCGATCATCTGCTGATCGGTGAGCAGCTCCTCCTCGACGCTTTCCGCCGCCTTGCCGTCCAGCCGGGGGGTCCAGCTGAGCTTGGCCAGGGTCAGGCGCACGGCGGCCGGCAGGAAGCCCAGGTCGCGGAACTCGGTGATGCTGGCGGCGCCGTGGCGCTTGGACAGCTTGGCCTTGTCCTTGCCCAGGATCATGGGCACGTGGGCGAAGGCGGGCAGTGCGTAGCCCAGGGCCTCGTACAGGGCGATCTGCTTGGGGGTGTTGGCCACGTGGTCGTCGCCCCGCACCACGTGGGTGACGCCCATGTCGGTGTCGTCCACCACCACGCAGAAATTGTAGGTGGGGGTGCCGTCCATGCGGGCGATGATCCAGTCGTCCAGGCTGTCGGCCGGGACGCTGATATCCCCCTTGACCAGGTCGTGCAGGACGATCTCCCCGGTGCGCGGCATGACCAGCCGGATGGTGGCCGGCTCGGAAGCATCCCAATGCCGGTCCCGGCAACGGCCGTCGTACAGGAAGGGATGGCCCTGGGCCTCGGCCTCCTTGCGCCGCTGGTCCAGCTCCTCCCGGGTGCACCGGCACCGGTAGGCCCGGCCCTGCTCCAGCAGCTGGCGGATCTTGGCACGGTAGAGATCCATTCTCAGCATCTGCCGGTACGGGCCGTGCGGGCCGCGGTAGCTGTTGGGGTCGCCGGGCACCGGGCCCTCGTCCCAGTCCAGCCCGACCCATTCCATGCCCTCCTCGATGATGCGGATGTTGTCATCGGTAGACCGGGTGAGGTCGGTGTCCTCCACCCTCAGGATGAACGTGCCATGGTGCTTCCGGGCCAGCAGCCAGCAGAACAGCGCCGTGCGGACGCCTCCGATGTGAAGCATCCCGGTGGGGCTGGGGGCGAATCGCGTAACGACGGGCTGGGGCATCTAGACCTCGAATACCCTAGTTTGCCCGATATGCCACTATTTGAGGTAAAGCTTCAGTCGGATCTCCACCGGGGAATCCCCGCTGAACAGGCTGCGATCCAGCACCACCGGCACTTCCACCACGCTGTTGCCGTGGGCGCCTGGTGCGCCGGAAGGGCCGACCAGGCCCCCGGCCTGGGTCACCGGCAGTTCCTCGATCTCCTCGAGCATCTCCCCGGCGCCCAGATCCTCCACCTCCAGGGGACCGGACGTGGTGGCCCGGGAACCCGACCGCGGCATCGCCAGGGTGGCGCCCGGCTGGCTGAACATTTCCGAGGCGGACGCCTCCGTGCCGCCGCCGTATTTCTCGGTAAGGCGCTTGAGTACCAGCAGGGCCACGCCCTTGAGGGTCTCGCGCACCCCCCGGCCCTGGGTGGCGCAGGCTTCGAAGGTGGGCGCGCCGAACCGGTTGATCTCCCGGTCCAGGACCTCCACGGGCAGGGCGTTGGGCGTATCGCGTTTGTTGAACTGGATGACGTGGGGCAGCTTGTCCAGGTCCGAACCCTGCTCCTTCAGGTTCTCGATCAGGTTCTGGAAGCTCTCCTTGTTGCCGTCCAGCGCCTGGGCCTGGGAATCCGCCACGAACACCACGGCGTCGGCGCCCCTGAGCACCAGCTTCCGGGTGGCGTCGTAGAACACCTGGCCCGGAACGGTATAGAGCTGGATCCGGGTCTTCATGCCGCGGACCGTGCCCAGTTCGATGGGCAGGAAGTCGAAGAACAGGGTCCGGTCGGTCTGGGTGGCCAGGGAAAGCATCTTGCCGCGCCCATTCTGGGGCAGGCCGTCGTAGACGGTCTGCAGGTTGGTGGTCTTGCCGCACAACCCGGGCCCGTAATAGACGATTTTCGCGGTCAGCTCTTTGGTTGCCGCATTATAGAGAACCATGTTGCCTCCGCCCGGGAGAATGGATGCCAGCTTGGCCGAATGAATAGGTTCCAGTCAAGAAAGCATGCTGGCTGGAAATTTGCATTGCCGGTAACAGATCATTAGACTTCACATCAAAGACTGCCGAAAAAGGGGACCCCATGGCCAAGCTCCTTGTGCAAGAGAGTAATGGAGCACGCGAATTCGAGCTGGTCGACCTCGAAGTGAATATCGGGCGCGAACTGGATAATACCCTGCGCTTGTCGGATCCAAGCATATCCCGTCACCACGCCGTCATCCGTATGGGGACTTCGGGCTACGAGATCCATGACCTGCAGAGCAGCAACGGCGTGCTGCTGAACGGCAACAAGGTGCCGTCGGCCCTCCTGCACGACGGCGACCGGATCACCCTGGGCCAGATGCAGCTCACCTTCGTGGACCCCCCGGGTCCGCACAGCAACCCCCTGGGCACGGTGCGCATGAACCCGGAGGAGATGGCCAAGCTGTGGGCCGCCCAGGAGGCGCCGCCGGCAGCGAAGGCGGAGCCCGAGCCCGAACCCGAACCCGAGCCGCTTCCGGTCGGGCCCCAGCCCGGCCCGTCCTTCCTCCGCCCCTGCCTGCCCAGCCTCCCGGATACCGCCGAGCCCCTCCGGGCGGCCGATGGTTCCCTGGAGCGCGGCGATTTCCCCACCCGGCTCCTGGCCACCCTGATCGACCTGTCGCCCCTGCTGGCGCTCAACCTGATCGGCACGGCGCTCGGCCTCGGCCAGACGTTCGGCCTGGGATGCCTGTTCGCCATCCTGCAGCTGGCGCTGGTGGTGGCCTACCTGGTCCTGGTGCCGGCCTACTGGATACGCCTGGGCGCCTCACCGGGCAAGAAGATCATGAAACTGCGCGTGGTGCCCGAACGGAACCCCGCCGGCCGGCTCGACATGAACGGCGCGATCCTGCGGCTGCTGGGCTACCTGGCCAACGCCGCCATCAGCTGGATCATCATGGCGCTCATCCTCTGGGCCCTGGTGCCGCACGCCCATATGATGCCCATGGGGGGCCTGGGCCTCCTGGCGTTCAAGGTGTTCGGCCTGGTGGCCGGCATCCTGCCCTACCTGGTGATCCTGGGGGCCGGGCACAAGGCGCTGGAAGACAAGTTCTCACGCTCGATCGTCATCAAGGTCGACCGCTAGGCTATTCTTTGTTACCAAACGGTCATTCTCGAATCCCTTGTGCTGAAGGAGTAGTGATGCCTGCGCTGACAAACATCCTGGCGGTCATTCTCGGGGGCGGCCGCGGCGGCCGCCTTTATCCACTGACCAAGATGCGCTCCAAGCCGGCCGTGCCGATCGCCGGCAAGTACCGCCTGATCGATATCCCTCTCAGCAACTGCATCAATTCGGGGATCTTCCGGATCCACGTGCTGACCCAGTTCAACTCGGTGTCGCTGCACCGGCACATCTCCACCAGTTTCAAGTTCGACGCCTTCCACACCGGCTTCGTGCAGGTGCTGGCCGCGGAGCAGACCCTGGCCAGCGAGGACTGGTACCAGGGCACCGCCGACGCGGTGCGCAAGCAGCTGTTCGAGATCCAGAGCGCCGGCGCGGACCACGTGCTGATCCTGGCCGGGGACCACCTCTACCAGATGGACTACGCGCCCATGGTGGCGTTCCACGAGGCGAAGGGGGCCGACATCACCATCGCCGCCCAGCCGGTGGCGGCCCAGGACGCCGGCCGGTTCGGCCTGCTCAAGCGCGCGCCCGACGGGCGGATCATCTCCTTCGTGGAAAAGCCCACCGATCCCGTGGTGCAGGCCGCCATGGTCAGCCGGGACGACCCGCAGCGCCCCTACCTGGGCTCCATGGGCATCTACATCTTCAAGACCGAGGTGCTGGTCGACCTGCTCACCCGGCACGTGGAATTCGATGATTTCGGCCACCATGTGATCCCCCACAGCATCGACGAGCAGTCCGTCTACGGCTTCGACTTCGACGGCTACTGGCAGGACATCGGAACCATCCGCTCGTTCTACGACACCAACCTGGAATTGACCGTGCCCAACGCGCCGTTCAATTTCTACGACGCCTACCACCCCATCTACACCCATTCCCGCTTCCTGCCGGGCTCCATCGTCGAGGACAGCCGGCTCACCGACGTCCTGCTGACCGAGGGCTGCGTGATCCGCCAGGCGGAGATCAACCACTCCATCATCGGCCTGCGCAGCCAGATCGGCCCCGGCACCCGGATCAAGGACAGCATCCTCATGGGCGCCGACTACTACCAGCGCAAGCAGGGGCCGATCCCCCTGGGCATCGGCGCCAACTGCCATATCGAAGGGGCGATCCTGGACAAGAACGTCAGCATCGCCCAGGACGTGGTCATCCGCCCGTTCCCCCGCGGCACCGAGCTGGACCAGGGCAAATGGGTGGTCCAGGACGGCATCGTGGTCATCCCCAAGGGCACCATCCTGGAAGCCGGGACCCGGATCGAACCCTGATTCCAGCCCCGGGGCCGGCGGATGTTCCTACGCCGGGAGCGGTTCCGTCACGGGTTGCCCCTGGCCGGTTCGGCCGGCGGATTCGCCACCCGGGTGCTGCCGCCCAGGGCCTTGTAGAGGGTGACCAGGTTGCCCAGCTCCGCCTGGCGCAGGGCGATGAGGCCCTGCTGGGCCGAGTTGAAGGAGCGCTGGGCGTCCAGGACACTGAGGCTGCTGTCCATGCCCACCTCGAAGCGGGCCTTGGCCAGCCGGTAGGTGGCACCGGTGGCCTCGGTCAGGGCGGCCTGCGCCACGCCCTGCTGGCGCAGGGTCTCCCGCTGGGCCAGGGCGTCGCGCACCTCCTTGAACGCGGTCTGGATGGCCTTTTCGTACTGGGCCACGTAGATCTCGCGCTGGGTCTTGGACACCCGGAGATTGGCCCGGCGGCTGCCGAAATCGAAAATCGGCAGGTTGATCTGCGGATACAGCAGCCAGTAGTTGGACCCCGACTTGAACATGGCGTCCAGGCTGCCGCCGTAGGTGCCGGCGCTGGTGGTGAGGGTGATGCTGGGGAACAGGGCCGCCCGGGCGGCGCCGATGTCGGCGTTGGCGGCCTTGAGCTGGTCCTCGGCCATGAGAATGTCGGGCCGGCGCAGCAGCACTTCCGATGGCAGGCCGATGGTGAAATCCGCGCGCAGCGGGGTGAGGCCGCTCAGGCTTTCCGGCAGAAGCTCCGGCGGCACGGTGGCGCCCGCCAGCAGGTCCAGGGTGGAACGGTCCAGGGCCACCATGCGGGTGTAGCTGGCCAGGTCCACCCGGGCGCTCTCCAGGCTGATCTGGGCGCGGCGGGCATCGAGCTCCGAAGCGGAGCCCAGCTGGAACCGGCGCTGGGTCAGCTCGTAGGTGGTGCCCTGGCTGGCCACGGTGGCCTCAGCCAGTTTCTGCGCCTCCAGATCGCCGGCCAGCACCAGGTAGCCGTTGGCCACCTGGGCCAGCAGCGAGACCTGGGCCGCCCGCTGCGCCTGCTCCGTGGCCAGGTAATTCTGCAGGGCCTCCTGCTTCAGGCTGTTCAGCCGGCCGAAGAAATCCACCTCCCAGGCGGTGATCCCCACCGAAGCCCCCATCCCGGGGACCAGGCCCGCATCGGTGGCGGGTAGCGAGCCCCGGTAGTAGGTGCCGTCGGCGTTCACCGTCGGCAGCAGCGCGGCGCGCTGGATCCGGTAGTAGTCGCGGGCCTTTTCCGTGTTCAAGGCGGCCACCCGGAAATCCCGGTTGTTGGCCAGGGCCAGGGCCAGCACCCGCTGCAGCCTCGGGTCAGCGTAGAACGCCTTCCAGTCCAGCTCGGCCGCGGCCGGCCCGGAGGCCGCGGCGGGCTGCCCGGGGAAGTTTCCCGGCACCGGCGGCGCCGGTGCGGTGTAGCGCGGCGCCATGGAGCATCCGGTGAGGGCCATGGCGGCCAGGACCGCCTTCAAGGTATTGCTCATGATTGCCCTCCTTCGGGGAGCGCCGCGTCAGCTGCGGGTTCCAGCTTCTGCGCCTTCTTCTTCCCGAACACCTTGGCGACCAGGACGAACGCGAGCGGAATGTAGAAGATGGCGATGAATGTGGCGGACAGCATGCCGCCCACCACGCCGGTGCCGATGGCGTTCTGGGCGGCGGCGCCGGCGCCGTTGCTGAGCGCCAGCGGCAGCACCCCCAGGGTGAAGGCCAGGGAGGTCATCATGATCGGGCGCAGCCGCAGCCGGGCCGCTCCCAGCGCCGCTTCCACCAGACCGACCCCGCCCGCCATCTGCGCCTGGGCGAACTGGACGATGAGGATGGCGTTCTTGGCGGTGAGCCCCAGCGTGGTCAGCAGGCCGATCTGGAAGTAGACGTCGCTGGACATCCCCCGGGCCCAGGTGGCCAGCACCGCGCCGAACACGCCCAGGGGCAGGACGATCATGATCGAGAACGGGATGGACCAGCTCTCGTAGAGGGCGGCCAGGCACAGGAAGATCACCAGCAGGGAGATGGCGTAGAGGGCCGGCGCCTGGGCGCCTGCCATGCGCTCCTGCAGGGACAGTCCGGTCCACTCGTAGCCGATGCCCTTGGGCAGTTTCCCGGCCAGCTCTTCCATGGCCAGCATGGCCTCGCCGGTGCTCCTGCCCTGGGCCGGATCGCCCCAGATCTCCACGCCCGGGAAGGAGTTGTAGCGCTGCAGATTGGGCGATCCGTAGCTCCACTGGCCGTTGGCGAAGGCCGAGAACGGCACCATGGCGCCCTTGCTGTTGCGCACGTAGAGCCGGTTCAGGTCCTCAAGCTGGCTGCGGAAGGCGGCGTCGGCCTGCAGGTAGACCCGCTTGACCCGGCCCTTGTCGTTGAAGTCGTTCACATACGAGCTGCCCCAGGCGCTGGACAGGGTGTCGTTGATGTCGGTGATGGCGACGCCCAGGGCGCCGGCCCGCTCCCGGTCAATGTGCACGTCGTACTGGGGCTGGTCGTCCAGCCCGTTGGGGTGCACCATCCTGAGCCGGGGGTCCTGGGCGGCCATGCCCAGCAGCTGGTTGCGGGCCGCCATCAGCGCGTCGTGGCCGAGCCCGCCGCGGTCCTGCAATTCGAAGTCGAAGCCGGTGGCGTTGCCCAGCTCCACCACCGCCGGCGGGGCGAAGGCGAACACCAGGGCATCGCGCCGGCCGCCGAAGGCCCGCATGGCCTTGCCGATCACCGCCTGCACCTTGAGCTCGGACCGTTCGCGCAGATCCCAGTCCTTCAGCTTGACGAAGGCCATGCCGTTGTTCTGGCCGCGCCCGGCGAAACTGTAGCCGGCCACCGCCATGCAAGATTCCACCGCGTCCTTCTGGTCCACCAGGAAATGCCGCTGGACCTCATTCAGCACCTTCTGCGTGCGCTCCATGGGCGTCCCCGGCGGCATCATCACCTGGACCATGGCCATGCCCTGGTCCTCGTCCGGCAGGTAGGCGGTGGGCAGGCGCATGAACAGGACGCCCAGGCCAGCCACGATCAGTACATAGATGACACCGTAGCGCAGCGGCTTGGCCAGCACCTTGCCGGTCATGGCTTCGTACTTGTCGCGCAGCAGGTCGTAGACCCGGTCGAACCACAGGAAGAAGGGCCGGGTGAGCGCCCAGCCGCTCTCGGCGGCCTCATGGCCCTTGGCCACCGGCTTGAGGAACATGACGCAGAGCGACGGCGTCAGCACCAGGGCCACCACCACCGACAGCAGCATGGCGGTCATGAGGGTGACCGAGAACTGGCGGTAGATGACGCCGGTGGAGCCGCCGAAGAAGGCCATGGGCCCGAACACCGCCGCCAGCACCAGGCCGATGCCCACCAGGGCGCCGGTGATCTGCCCCATGGACTTGCGGGTGGCCTCCAGCGGCGGCAGGCCCTCATCGTGCATGAGCCGCTCGACGTTCTCCACCACCACGATGGCATCGTCCACCAGCAGGCCGATGGCCAGCACCATGGCGAACATGGTGAGCATGTTGATGGACATGCCCGCGTACTGGAGCACCGCCATGGTGCCCAGCAGCACCACCGGCACCGCGATGGTCGGGATCAGGGTGGCCCGGAAGTTGCCAAGGAACAGCAGCATGACGAAAAAGACCAGGATCACCGCCTCGAACAGGGTCTTCACCACCTCGCGGATGGCCACCGACACGAACGGGGTGGTCTCGTAGGGATAGGCCACCTTCACTCCGGCCGGGAAATACTTGGACAGCTCGTCCATCTTGGCCTTGACGTTCCTGGAGGTGTCCAGGGCGTTGGCGCCGGTGGCCAGATGGATCATGACGGCGGCCGCGGGGTTGCCGTTCATCCGGGTGTCGGCGTCATAGGATTCCGTGCCCAGCTCGGTGCGGGCCACGTCGCGCACCCGTATGGTGGAGCCGTCCGGATTGATCCGCAGCGGGATGGCGCCGAACTGTTCCGGGGTCTGGAGCATCTCCTGGACGTTCACAGTGGCGTTCAGGGTCTGGCCCTTGACCGCGGGAAGTCCGCCCACCTGCCCGGCGGAAACCTGGACGTTGTGGGCCTGGATCGCCAGGCGGACATCGCCGGGGGTCAGGTTGTAGCTGACCAGCTTGTCCGGATTCAACCAGATGCGCATGGCGTACTGGGTGCCGAAGGAGTCCACCTGGCCGACCCCTTCCACCCGGCCCAGGGAGTTCTCGATGTTGGAGGCCATGTAGTCGCGCAGGTCGTCGCCGTTCAGGCTGCCGTCCTCGGAGGTGATGGCCACCAGCAGCAGGATGTTCTTGGTGGACTTGGAGACCGTGACGCCCAGCTGCTGGACCACTTCGGGCAGCAGCGGCTTGGCCAGCTCCAGCTTGTTCTGCACCTTGGCCCAGGCCACGTCGGGATCGGTGCCGGGCTTGAAGGTCAATGTGGTGTTGGCGTTGCCGGCGGAATCGCTGGTGGAGGCGAAGTAGAGCAGGCCGTCCAGCCCGGTCATCTTCTGCTCGATGATCTGGGTGACCGTGTTCTCCACGGTCTTGGCCGAGGCGCCGGGATAGAGGGCGTCCACCGAGATGGTGGGCGGGGCGATGGGCGGGTACTGGGAGACCGGCTGGGTCTTGATGGCCAGGAGCCCCGCCAGCATCATCATGATGGCGATGACCCAGGCGAAGATCGGCCGGTCGATGAAGAAATTGACCATGGAGGGATTCCTCTAGTTGCCGGCGGCGGGTTGGGGAGCGGGAGCGGGAGCGGTGAAAGGCACCACATGCACGGTTATGCCCGGCCGGATCTTCTGAAGGCCTTCCATGATCAGCCGGTCACCCGCGTTCAGGCCTTCGGTGACCAGCCAGCGGGAACCCACCGCCCGGTCGATCTTCAGGAAACGCTGTTCCACCTTGCCGGAACCGTCCACCACCATGGCGATGGCGTTGCCCTTGGGGTCGTGGGCGACCCCCTGCTGCGGCACCAGGATCGCCTGGTCGGCCACGCCCTCATCCACCACTGCCCGCACATACATGCCCGGGAGCAGCATATGGCCGGGGTTGGGGAAGACCATGCGCAGGGTGAGCGAGCCGGTGCTGGGATCCACCGTCACGTCCGAGAACTTCAGCACCCCCGTCTGCGGATAGGGCGTGCCGTCCTCCAGCAGCAGCTTCACCTTGGCCTGGTCGGCCGAGCCGCCCTTGATCCGGCCGGAGGCCATCCGGCGCTTCAACTCGAGCAGGTAGGCGCTGGACTGGGGCGAGTCCACATAGACCGGATCCAGCTGCTGGACGGTGGTGAACACCGGGCCCTGGTAGCCGGTCGCCAAGGCGCCCACGGTCACGCTGGACTTGCCGATGCGGCCGGAGATGGGTGCCGTGATGCGGGTGTAGGCCAGGTTGATGCGGGCGGTATCCACCGCCGCCTTGCAGGCCAGGATCTCTGCCTCGGCCTGGCGGCTGGCGGACACTGCCTCCTCGCATTCCTGCTTGCCGATGGCGTCGATCTTCACCAGTTCCTGGTCGCGCTGCATCCGGCTCTGGAGCGGCGGCAGGCTGGCCTGGGCCTTGGCCAGGGCGGCCTGGGCGCTGGCCAGGGCCGCCTGGAACGGCGCCGGATCGATCTGGTAGAGCAGCGCCCCGGCCTTCACATCGCTGCCTTCGGTGAAGGCCCGCTGCTGGATGATGCCGTTCACCTGGGGCCGCACCTCCGCCACCAGGAAGGCCGAGCTGCGCCCGGGCAGCTCCGTGGTGAGGGTCACCCGCTCGGGCTGCACCACCGAGACCGCCACTTCCGGCATCGGCATCTGGCCCTGCCGGTGGGCGCAGGCGGAGACCAGCCCGCCTGCCACAAGAATCCCGACCACCGGCCCCAGACCGGTCCAAGTTCTGTTTCGCATTGCGCTACCTCGGGTGAGAAAAAACAGCGATGGTTGAAGCAGTTGTACCAAAAGGCTCAGGGCTGCTGCTGGTAGCCAAGCCCTTTCAGGACGAAGTCGGCGATCCGGTCCGCCGAAATTTCGGGCGAGTCGGCGGGCGGCAGGGGTTGCCAGACCAGGGCATTGATTCCGCCCGCCAAGCGGTGGATCAGGCACTGGCCGAGAATGCACTGGCCGAGGAAGGAGATCTCGGCTTCCTTCCATTGCGGTTGCAGCGCGTTGATGCAGATCCGCAACATCCTGGGAGCCGCCGACATCCGTTCCCGGAACAGGTCGTGCAGGAAAGGCCGGGGCGCGCCCATCTCCGCCATGAACAGCTTGATGACGGCCTCCGCCATGGGATCCCCGACCTGGGCATACAGGTCTCCCATCACCGCCCGGATGACCGAACGCAGTTCCCGGGCGGCCAGATGGCGGTCAGCCATGGTGGCCAGGGGGTCCTGGCAGGCCAGATCGAAATGTGAGCACGGGTAGCGGGTGAATATATGTTGAAAACAGCAAAGATACAGACGTTCCTTGTTCCCGAAGTGATAGCCGATGAGCGAGACCAACTTGCCCGCCCGATCGGCGATCTCGCGAATGGTGGTGGCCTCGTAGCCCCGCTCGGCAAAGCAGAGGATCCCCGCTTCCAGCAGCAGCAGGCGGGTTTCCTTGGTGTGAGCCATGGTGGCGGCGGAGTCCATGGAATGAGTTTAATCGATCAACCGATCAAACTCAAAGGGAAATTGAACCTTTTTTCCCCTGAATGGCGCAGCGGTGGAGGGTCGGGGAAATCCATCGACCGGGAGTAATTTATTACTCATTAAAAGCATTCCATGGCAAGCGGCACGGCCATGGAAGGTGACGATGCTTCTACCAATCGAGACAAATCGTTTGACCCTGCGGGACTATCGGGAAGAAGACTGGTTCCAGGTGCACGCCTATGCGCGCGATCCGGAGGTGCTCCGCTTCATGGACTGGGGGCCCAACTCCGAGGCGGATACCCGGGCCTTCATCGCCCGCATCCTGGCCTCGGAGCACCCCCAGCCGCGCAGGGTCTTCGAGCTTGCGGTGATCTTCAAGGCCACCGAGCTGACCCGGGCCCTGATCGAATTCAGCTTCCTCCACCTGCCGGTGCGCCGGGTGTGGGCCAAGTGCCGGCCGGAAAACGCCGGTTTCTCCCGGGTGGCGAAGAAGGCCGGGCTGAGCTTCGAGGAATACCTGCAGAACGACCGGACCGCCAAAGGCGAGGTGGTGGATTCCATCCGCTGCGGCATCACCCGGCAGGGCTGGCTCAAACGCTAATTGCGGAGCGAGAACCCAGTCCCGGCAATGGTAAAACGAGGTTGAACCGCAAGAAACAGAGAACGCTTCGGACCGGTGCCCCTATACTGAACCACCAAACCTCACTCCAGGCTCGCCGACCTTGTTGCGGAGATTCTCAGATGTCCAAGTCAATTCCGACTGAAATCCATTGGCTGGAGGCCGTGGCAGAGCCGAACTACACGGCTGCCGAATCCTACCTTGGCCTCCTCCACCCGGAGAAACAGGTGGCGGGAATCATAGCCGGGCTAAGAAACGCTCCGATTGTTCAATTCAAAGCCAAAGACATCTTCCGGGCATCCCGGCTTTCCTTGTTGGGAGTGAGCAATTCCCATGTCGTGAAAGACATTAAAAAGATCGAAAAGGGGCTAAGTCTCTCTCCAATCCTGCTGGTACGTGAAGAGCAGAATGGCGTGGTGGTGATCGCCGATGGCTACCACAGAATGTGTGCCATCTATGGGTTCAACGAAGATTCCTGGATACGCTGCAAGATCATCTGAGTCTCCAGCGAGGAGAAGTACCCATGGCCATCCTTGAAAGCGCCCACTTGATCGACACGGGCTTGCGCATTGGCGCGGCCATTCTGGCGGGAGCGGTGGTCGGCATCAACCGCGACCTGCACCACAAACCGATCGGCTTGCGCACCCTGGGCCTGGTGGCCCTGGGTTCCTGCATGCTGGTGCTGAGCGTCACCCAGTACGCCCTGCAGCATGGCGCCAACAGCTCGGACGCCGCCAGCCGCGTCACCCAGGGCATCGTTTCCGGCATCGGCTTCCTCGGCGCCGGAGTGATCCTGCGTGGACCGGACCAAATCCATGTGCTCGGCTTGACCACCGCCGCCACCATCCTGGTGGCAGCGGCCCTGGGCGTCTCCTGCGCCCTGGCGGCCTGGCCGGTCCTGCTGGCCGGCTTTACCGGAACCCTGTTCCTGCTGATCGCCTGCGGCCCGATCGAAGGTGCCATCCAGCGCGGGATCGACCGGCGCCAGGGAACCGGGCGGGATGGCAATTATTAGGCCGGCATCAGCCGGTCGAGGAACGGGTTGCTGAAGATCCGGCCGGGATCGTAGCGGTCCAGGGCGGCCAGGGCCGCGCTCCAGCCGTCGCCCGGGTCCTGGCCGGCGCTGAACGAGCCCGGCAGGGCGCGCCCCAGGAACTCCGGGCTGGTCCAGGCCCCCCGCTCGGTGTAGCCCCACCCCTTGGCCCACTCGGCCCGGACCGCCGCGTAGTCGCCGGTGTAGTTGCCCAGCACCCATGCCTCCAGTTCGGTCTTGAACGGGTTTTCCCTGGCGGTGCCGGGGAAGGTCAGGGCGTCGAGCCAGACCGCGCAGTCCCACTCGGGGTGGTCGGGCCTGGGCCGGAGCGCCGAAAGCTGGGGCTCCAGCGCCCCGGGCAGCATGACTTCACCGGCCCGGTTGAGCCCCGTGACCCGGATCTCGATGGGCCCGTTCATGGGGTACTCGCCCCGGGCGGCGTACCGGGCGATCAGTTCCCGGTAGGCGCCATAGTATTCGCTGACCACCCGCTGGATGCTGCCCCGGCCGGTGAGCACGGCATAGCCGTTCTCGGCCAGGCGCAAGGTCGTGGGTTTCACGTAGAGGGTCGTGCAGCGGGACGGCCCCCAGAGGTCCCAGGTGCCGGTCAGGATCAGCCCTGAGCCCACCGTGGCCATCTCCAGGGTCTGGAACGCCGGGGTGCCCGAAGGGTCCCCGCCGAGCACCTGGTCGATGAAGCGGGCCTGGCCGAGGCTGACCCAGTTGGCGAAGCTGTAGCCGTACGGTTCGGTCACCGCCCTGCTCAGCCGGGGCTTGACGGGGGCCGGCGACCAGACCTTGAGCCAGGGCGCGGTGGCGAAGGGGAACCAGATGGCCTCCACCCGCCCGGAGGCCATCGCCCAGGCCTGGAAGCTGTCCGGCCCGGCCAGGGCCGGCGGCGCGAACAGGTCCTCGGCGGTGATATCGAAAAAGCTCCGGCAGCGAAGGTTCTGGTCCGCGCCCACCTGCAGCGTGACCTCGGTGATGAAGGCCCGGCCGGCATGGGTCAGCAGCGGCTGGATGCCCGGATCGTCGCGGCGGAAGCGGCGCAGCCGGTAGCGGCCCTGGCCGTCCCAGACCACGGCGGTGAGCGCCAGGACCGCGTTGCAGATGGAACCGTAGCCCTTCCCGGGCACAGGCTGCTCGCCGTCCGCCGGGATGGCGGTGCCATGCCCGTCCACCGCCAGGATGCCGCCCAGGGTCACGTCGCCGACGGCGGGAGTGGTGGTGAAGCCCAGCCCCGCGGCGCCGAGCTGCTCCAGCAGGACGTCCATGGCCACCCCGGTCTCGGCGGTGACTGTGGCGGGCGGGCCGCCCGGATCGATGGCGACCCGGGTCAGGTGCCGGGTGGTGTCCACCAGCAGGCAGCCCGCCCCGGTGCTTTCCCCGGGCAGCAGCAAGGGCGACCAGCCGTGGCCGCGCCCTTTGGGCCGCACCTTCCAGCCCCGGCCGTGGGCCAAGTTGGCGATCTCGACCACGTCCGCGGCCGATTCCGGCGCGGCCGTCCACACATCCGGGATGCAGATCTCCCCCGACCAGTTCTCGTAGGTCTGCTGGTACAGGGCGATCCCGTCCGGGAAGCGGGACGGCGCGGCCAGGGTCGCCCGGGCGCTGTTCGGCCCGATCCGCACCGAGGGCCGCCAACCCATGACGCCGGCCGCCGCCATGGAGGCAGCCTGCAGAAACCCCCGCCGGGAAACGCCCGTACGACCACCCATGTTCACTCCTTTGAAGTGAAGACCATGCTTGTTGGGTGATCGCGCCGGGCGGATGTTCCATCCGCCCTTGGATAAACCAGTTGATGTGTTATTTGTAAGCGATGTGGAAGGCGGCGAGTTTTTCCACGACCTGCTTCATCTTGTACGTGGGCGGCAGGATGGTGGTGCGGAAATGGGCCGTGCCGGGGGTCTGGCCGAAGCCCGAGCCGGGCACCACGCAGATGCCGGTCTCTTCCAGCAGGCTCATGCAGTATTCCTCGTCGTTGCGGCCCGCCGGAAGGGTGACCTTGGGGAAGCAGTACATCGCGCCGGCCACCTTGTTGCACTGGATGCCGGGGATCTTGTTGAGCCCTTCGGCCAGGATGACCGCGCGCTGCTTGAGCTCGTTCAGGATGCCGTCGCGCTCTTCGGCGAACAGCTTGTAGCTGGGCTGGCCGGGCTGGGGCGGGTTGACCAGGCAGTAGGTGGTCATCTGCCCGGTCAGGTTGGCGCACAGGCCCACGCTCTGCAGCTTGAGGATCTGGGCCACCACGTCGGCGGGGATGTTGCGGAGCTCCATGTAGCCGCCGCGCTGGCCGCACTCGCCCAGGTAGCCCTTGGAGCAGGAATGGAAGCTGAACAGGCTGACGTCCTTCTCCTTGAGCTCGGTCATCACCTTGGCGAACGAGACGAAATGGTCGCCGGCCAGGTAGACGTTCTCCTGGTAGACCTCGTCGGCCAGGATGGCGAGGTTGTGCGCCTTGGCAAAGCGGATGACCATGGCGATATTGTCCCAGTCCATGACCGAACCGGTGGGGTTGCCGGGGTTGATGACGCAGATGGCGCGCACCTTGACGCCCCTGGCCTCCGCCTCGCGCAGGCTGGATTCCAGCATGGCCTGGCTCAGCTTCCAGTCGTTGGCCTCGTCCATGTAGAAGTTGACCTGCCGGCCCTCGTACAGGGTGATGGTGGCGCTGTAGAGCGGATACTGCGGGATCGGGATCATGATCCCGTCGTTGGGCGCGCCGATGAGCACCCGCAGGGCCGCCTGGACCCCCTTGGAGGCGCCGTCGGTCAGGTAGACGGCCTCGGGATCGGCCTCGCCGCCGTCCCGCCGGCTGATGAACCGGGCCACGGCCTCCCGGATGAAGCGCACGCCCTTGCTTTCCGAATAGGCGCCCACCCCGAACCGGGAGCCGGACAGCAGTTCCTTGGCCGTTTCCAGCACGTCGGCCGGGAACAGGGCGGCACCGGTCTGGATCAGTTCGGGGTACTGCAGCAGGGCCAAGGTCTGGCGCACGTAGGTGAGCGGCTTCTGCTCCAGGGCCTGGGGGTTGCCGATATTGCAATAGATGATCTCCCGGCCGGCGCGCTCCAGTTCCCCGGCCCGGGCCACGATGGGCCCACGCACGGCGTACTGGGTGTCGAGCACGGCCTTGCCGAGGTTCTCAAGCTTGATCGTCATGGGAAATCCTTTCGCACAGGAAGTCGATGGGCAGGGGCAAATGATTGGAGTCCCAATTTTGCCATGAACGGCCGGTCTCCAGCCATCCACCTGGAGGAAAGCGCCCAATATCACAAGGCCCCATGAGGCATTCCCCGGGCGCCCCGGAAAAATTGTGCGATTTGTTGAGCTCAAATACCGTGTTAAGCTTGCACCAACTCAGCCATTTGATCAGGCCTCATGAACGCCGAAGGGCCAACGTTTTACACAGCGTTCACCTTCCCATCTCCTCGAAGGATTAGTGCTCGCATCCACTTGTGGAGGATCGGCCGAAGCCGGGCTCCCCTGAACCGAAAGGATAAAGCATGAAGAACCTCATGGAATCCATCCCCGCCGGGATCGCGCGTACCGCCCTGGCCATGATCCTGGCGGGCGCCTGCGCCCCCGTGGTCAGCGCCCAGACCCCCTACACCAAGGCACCCGGGAATTTTGAGGACCTGGTCAAGGCCGCCAAGAAGGAAGGCGAGCTCACCGTCATCGCCTGCCCCCGGGATTGGCTCAACTACGGCGAAATCTTCCAGAAGTTCTCCGCCAAGTACGGCATCAAGATCAATGAGCTGAACCCCGAAGGCAGCTCGGGCGAAGAAATGGAAGCCATCAAGGCGAACAAGGGCAGCAAGGGCCGGCAGGCCCCGGACGTGGTCGACGTGAGCCTGGCCTTCGGCCCGCAGATGAAGAACGAAAAGCTCCTGTCCCCCTACAAGGTGCGGACCTGGGATTCCATCCCGGCCGCCATCAAGGACAAGGACGGCGACTGGGTCGGCGGCTACTACGGCAACCTGACCTTCGAAGTGAACCTGGACGTCGTGAAGAATCCCCCCAAGGACTGGAATGACCTGTTGAAGCCGGAGTTCAAGGGCAAGTTCGCCCTCGCCGGCGATCCCCGCATCGGCGGCCAGGGCTTCCTGTCCGTGGCCAGCGCCGGTCTGGCCAACGGCGGCAGCTTCAAGAACCTCATGCCCGCCCTGAACTTCTTCAAGAAGCTGAACGAAGCCGGCAACCTCGTGCCGCTCATCGCCGTCCCCGGTACCGTGGCCTCGGGCGAAACCCCGATCACCGTGCGCTGGGACTACCTGGCCCTGAGCAACCGCGACAAGTCCGCCGGCAACCCCACCATCGGCGTCATCATCCCCGCCAGCGGCCAGATCGCCGGCGTCTATGTCCAGGGCATCAGCGCCTACGCGCCGCATCCCAATGCCGCGCGACTGTATGAGGAATACCTCTTCTCCGACGAAGGCCAGCTCATCTGGCTCAGCGGCTACGGCCATCCGGCCCGGTTCGACAACCTGACCGCAACCAAGAAGATCCCGGCCGCCCTGCTGGCCAAGCTGCCGGTCGCCCCCAAGGGCGTGAAGACCTTCTTCCCCACGCTTGAGGAACAGGAATTCATCAAGCAGGCCGTCATCAAGGACTGGGACAAGGTCGTCAACGTCAACATCACTAAAAAGTAGGCCAATCAAGCCATGAGTCTTCCCGCTTCAAAGCAGGGAGGGGCGCGTCCTGCGCGCCCCTCCTCCTCGGGCCGTCGCCGCGCCTGGCTCGGCTTCGTCCCCTTCGCCCTGTTCTCCCTGGCCTTCATGATCCTGCCCGCCAGCTCGATCTTCCTGGGGACCTTCAAGAACCCGGACGGCCAATTCACCTTGATGAACCTGGTCCACCTCACCCGTCCCGACATCCTCGGGGCCTACAAGGTGACCATCGCCATCAGCGCGGTCACCGCCCTGGCAGGCGGCCTGTTCGGGTTCCTGCTGGCCTACGCGGTGACCATGGGCGGCCTGCCCAGGACCCTGCGTTCGGGCCTGCTGACCTACTCCGGAGTCGCCTCGAACTTCGCCGGCGTGCCCCTGGCCTTCGCCTTCATCGCCACGCTGGGGCGGGTGGGCATCGTGACGGTGATCCTGAAGACGGTGTTCGGCATCAGCATCTATGACCACGGGTTCAACCTCTACGGGTTCTGGGGCTTGTCCATCACCTATCTGTACTTCCAGTTGCCGCTCATGGTGCTCATCATCACCCCGGCCCTGGACGGCGTGAAGAAGGAGTGGCGCGAGGCCGCCGAAAGCCTCGGCGCCTCGAAGTCGCACTACTGGTTCAAGATCGCCCTGCCGATCCTGGCGCCGCCCCTGCTGTCGTCCATGATCCTGCTGTTCGGCAACGCCTTCGGCGCCTATGCCACCGCCTACGCCCTCACCGGCGGCTTCATCCCCCTCGTGCCCATCCTGATCGGCGCGCAGATCACCGGCGACGTGCTCCATGACCCGTACCTGGGCTATGCCATGGCCTTCGGCATGGTGGTGGTCATGACCGCCTGCATCATCGCCTATTCCCTGCTGCAGAGGCGGGCCTCGAGGTGGCTGAAATGAGGGTACGCAAAGGCTGGGCCTGGCTATGGATGGCCTTCGGAGTCTGCTACTTCTTCATCCCCCTGGCGGCCACCTTCCTGTTCTCGCTGCACGGCAAGCGGGGCGTGCTGGGCTTCGCCGCCTACCACCGGGTGTTCGCCGACCCGCAGTTCCTCGAGACCTTCACCTTCTCCCTTGAAATGGCCGTGTTCACGGTCATCGTCGGCCTGGCCCTGATCATCCCCACGGTGATCTGGGTCCATCTGCGCGCGCCGTGGATCAAGCCGCTGATCGAGGGCCTCTCCCTGCTGCCGTTCGTCATTCCGCCGATCGTGCTGGTGTTCGGCCTGATCCGGCTGTACGGCCAGCCGCCCATCCAGCTGATCTCCAGCCCCGCCCTGCTGGTGGCGGGCTACGTGGTGCTGGCCTTCCCTTACATCTACCGGGCCGTGGACGCCGGCCTGCGGGCCATGGACCTGCGCGGACTGACCGAGGCGGCCCAGAGCCTGGGCGCCAACTGGGCCACGATCATGTTCAAGATCGTCCTGCCCAACATGCGGGTGGCCATCCTGAGCGCGACCTTCCTCACCTTCGCCATCGTCATCGGCGAACTGACCATGGCGGTCATGCTGGCCTGGCCTGCTTTCGGCCCCTACATGGCGTTCATCGGCCGGGACCTGGCCTACGAGCCCGCCGCGCTGGCCATCCTGAGCTTCCTCATCACCTGGGGCCTCATCGGCCTCCTCCAACTGGCCAGCCGGGGCATCGGCAGCCAGGGTTCTTCCGTCGGCGGCGGAGCCCATTGATCCGGAGTATTAAATGGCATTTCTCGAGCTGAATGATGTGGTCAAGCGGTTTGGCCGCAATGCGGTGGTGGACGGGTTCAACCTGGCTGTGAACGAAGGGGAGTTCGTGTCCTTCCTGGGCGGTTCGGGCTGCGGCAAGACCACCACCCTGCGCATGATCGCCGGTTTCGAGACGCCCTCCGAGGGCAGCATCCGCATCAGCGGCGCCGAAATGGTCAACATCGCCCCGAACAAGCGCGGGGTGGGGATGGTGTTCCAGAACTACGCCCTGTTCCCGAACATGACCGTGCGCCGCAACATCGAGTTCGGCCTGAAGATCGCCAAGTGGAAGTCGGGCGATATCCGCAAGCGGGTCGAAGAGATGCTGTCCCTGATCCACATGGAGGAACTGGGCGAGCGCTACCCGCACCAGATGTCCGGCGGCCAGCAGCAGCGGGCCTCGCTGGCCAGGGCCCTGGCCGTGCGGCCGCGGGTGCTGCTCCTGGACGAGCCGCTTTCGGCCCTGGATGCCAAGATCCGGGCCATGCTGCGCACGGAGATCCGGGCCATCCAGCAGCAGACCGGCATCACCACGATCTACGTCACCCACGACCAGGAAGAGGCCCTGTCCCTGTCGGACCGGATCGTGGTGATGCAGGCGGGCCGGATCGAGCAGGTGGGCACGCCGTTCGAGATCTACAACCACCCGGCCACGCCGTTCGTGGCGTCGTTCATCGGCAACCTGAACATCCTGGAGGCCGACGTGGTGGATGCCGCCGCGGGCCAGCTGTCGGTGGAAGGCCAGAGCGTCCAGGCCGCCAAGCCGATCCCCGGCGGCGCCGCCCGGACCAAGCTTTCGCTGCGGCCGGAGATGCTGTCCCTGAACGAAGGCATCCCGGGCGCCAACAGCCTGCAGGGGACCCTCGCCACCGTGGTCTTCCTGGGCTCGATCGTGCGCCTGGGCATCACCATCGGCGGCCGCACCCTTGCCCTGGACCGGTTCAACACTCCGCACCTGGCGCTTCCCGCCATCGGCTCGGAAGTCACCATCAGTTTCCCGAAGGAGGCCTGCCTGATCGCCGAGCTGGATGCTTCGGAAGAGATCGAGGCCGCCCTTGCCAAGGCGATTTGACGACAGGTTAGATCCATGATGAAAAAATATGTGCTCGCCCTCGACCAAGGTACCACCAGTTCCCGGGCGATCCTGTTCGACCGTTCCGGCAAGGGGCTGGGCGTAGCCCAGAAGGAATTCCAGCAGTTCTATCCCAACCCGGGCTGGGTCGAGCATGACCCCATGGAGATCTGGGGCACCCAGAGCGGCGTGGCGCGCGAGGTGCTCGAGAAGCTGGCGGTCAGTCCCGATGAAGTGGCCGCCATCGGCATCACCAACCAGCGGGAAACCACCCTGGTCTGGGACAAGGCGACCGGCCGGCCGATCTACAACGCCATCGTATGGCAATGCCGCCGCACCGCCGGCATCTGCGACGAGCTCAAGGCCAAGGGGCTCGAACCCATCATCCGCGAGCGCACCGGCCTTCTGCTGGACGCCTACTTCTCCGGCACCAAGGTGAAGTGGATCCTCGACCACGTGGCGGGGGCGCGGGAGCGGGCCACCCGCGGCGAACTGCTGTTCGGCAACGTGGACACCTGGCTGATCTGGAACCTCACCCGCGGCAAGGTGCACGCCACCGACTACTCCAACGCCTCGCGCACCATGCTCTTCAATATCAAGGACCTGTGCTGGGACCAGACGATCCTCGACGCCCTGGGCATTCCCGCCTGCATGCTGCCGGAGGTCAAGCCGTCCAGCGGCATCTTCGGCACCACCGCGCCGCAGACCTTCGGCGGGGCGGAAATCCCCATCGCCGGCGACGCCGGCGACCAGCAGGCCGCCCTGTTCGGCCAGGCCTGCTTCAGCCCGGGCATGGCCAAGAACACCTACGGCACCGGCTGCTTCATGCTCATGAACACCGGCACCAAGCGGGTCCCGTCCAGCAAGGGGCTCCTGACCACCATCGCCTGGGGCGTGGACGGCAAGGTGGAGTACGCCCTGGAGGGCAGCATCTTCGTAGCGGGGGCCGCCGTCCAGTGGCTGCGCGACGAGATGCAGCTGATCGACAACGCCGCCCAGTCGGAAACCCTGGCCATGGCCGTTCCGGACACGCTCGGGGTGTATGTCGTGCCCGGTTTCGTCGGCCTGGGCGCCCCGCACTGGGACATGCGCGCCCGCGGCACCATCGTCGGCCTCACCCGCGGCTCCGGCCGCAACCACGTGGTGCGCGCCACCCTGGAAGCCATCGCCTACCAGGTCTGCGACGTGCTCAAGGCCATGGAGGACGATTCCGGGATCACGCTCAAGACGCTCAAGGTGGACGGCGGCGCCGTGGCCAACAATTTCCTGATGCAGTTCCAGGCCGACATGCTGGGCGTTCCCGTGGACCGCCCGGTGGCCACCGAGACGACCGCCCTGGGCGCGGCCTTCCTGGCCGGCCTCGCCGTCGGGTTCTGGAAGGATCGCGAAGAGATCAAGGCAGCCTGGAGACTGGACCGGACTTTCCAGCCGGCCATGGCGCCGGACCTGCGCGCGAAGTACTATGCGGGGTGGCAGCGCGCGGTGGAACGGGCCCTCCGCTGGGATGCCGAGTAGCGGCCAAGGAGCATCCATGGAAACCTATTTCGAACCGGCACGCCAGGTACCTGTCCACGCTTCGGTCGATGTGCTGGTGGTGGGCAGCGGCCCGGCCGGCCTGTCCGCCGCGATCGCCGCGGCCCGGGAAGGCATGAACACCATGATCGTCGAGCGCTACGGCTGCTTCGGCGGGGTGATCACCCAGGTGGGGATCGAGGCGCTGGCCTGGTACCGGCACACCGGCACCGTCGAAGCGGGAGGGCTGTTGTTCGAATACGAGGCCACCGCCAAGGCCATGGGGGCCTCCAGCCAGGAAAGCCAATCCGACAGCCAGGCCCTGGACGCGGAGATGTTCAAGTACTGCGCGGACCGGCTGGTCCAGGGGGCGGGTGTGGTGCCCCTGCTGCACTGCTTCGGGGTCGCCGCCATGCTCGAAGGCAACAAGGTGGTCGGCATCGTCACCGAAAGCAAATCGGGGCGGATGGCCATCCGGGCCAAGCGGGTCATCGACTGCACCGGCGACGGCGACATCGCCGCCCTGGCCGGAGCCCCCTACACCAAATATTCCCGGGAAAAGCTGATGGCGGCCACCCAGGTGTTCTCCTGCAGCGGCCTGGACATCGACGCCTTCAATGACTACGTCCAGAACACGCTCAAGCCCACCTACCGGGATTGGGGCGGGGACTGGGCGATCAAGACCGCCGACAAGGAAGATGAGATGTTCAGCCCCTACATCTCCCGGTGCTTCGAGGAGGCGGTGGCGGAGGGGATGATCGCCAAGGATGAATTCGTCAGCCTCGGCGGCACCTGGAGCACAATCAAGCCGAACGGCGATATCACCCAGCTCAACCTGGTCTTCCAGAGCAACATCGATTCCACCGACGTGGAGGACCTGACCAAGGGCGAAATCATGGGCCGGGACAACGCCATCCGGGCGATCAAGGTGCTGAACGAGAAGGTGCCCGGTTTCCGCAATGCCCGGCTCCGGAATTTCGGCATGGCCATCGGCTGCCGGGAATCCAGGAAGATCAACGGCCTCTATTGCCTCACCGAGCACGATGTGCTGAACCAGGCCAAGTTCGAGGATTCCATCGGGATCTACCCGGAGTTCATCGACGGCTGCGGCATCCTGATCCTGCCGACCACCGGGCGTTATTTCCAGGTGCCCTACCGGGCCATGGTGCCCCAGGAGATCGACAACCTGCTGGTGGCCGGCCGCTGTATTTCCGGTGACCGCATCGCCCACAGCGCCTTCCGGAACATGTCCTGCTGCGTGGTGACCGGGCAGGGGGCGGGGGTCGCCGCGGCCGTCTCCATCAGGGAGCAGACCACGACCTCCCAGGTGGACCTCAAGAAGGTCCAAAAGTGCCTCGAAAAGCAACATGTTAGAGTGTTCTGAACAGCCTCGAGGTAATCATGCTCATCGCCTATATCGTTGGGACCGCCGTGGCCACGATGAAGGAAGCCTCGCTTAGCGGCCACCGGCTGCTGCTGGCCCGGGAGGCCGACATCGACGGCAAGCCCCACGGCAAGCCGTTCGTCGCCGTGGATACGGTGGACGCCGGCCCCGGCGACCTGGTGATCGTCTGCGGCGGCAGTTCCGCCCGGGAAACCGGCCTCACCAAGGGCCTGCCGGTGGATGCGGTGGTGGTCGGCGTGCTGGATTCCCTGGAAACCGGCGGCAAGACCACCTTCAAGAAAGGCTGAGCGCGGCCATGGACTGCGCGCGGCGCATGATCAGTGTCGGCATCGACATCGGCACCACCACCACCCAGCTCGTGTTCAGCGAGCTGACCCTGGTGGACGTGGCCCGGGCCGGCCAGATCCCGCGCATCGACATCGCCGACCGCACCGTGCTGCACACCAGCGACATCGTCTTCACCCCGCTGCTGGACGCCGAGACCATCGACGCCGAGGGCCTGAGCCGCATCCTGCGCGCCGAGTACCAGCGGGCCGGGATCAATCCCAAGCAGGTGGAGACCGGCGCGGTGATCATCACCGGCGAGACCGCCCGCAAGCAGAACGCCGACCAGGTGCTGCAGGCCATCGCCGGCCTGGCCGGGGACTTCGTGGTCACCGTGGCCGGGCCCAACGTCGAAGGCATGATCGCCGGCCGGGGCTCCGGGGCGGCGAGCTGGTCGCGCCAGCATTTCAGCACCGTCACCAACGTCGACATCGGCGGCGGCAGCGCCAACAGCGCCGTGTTCCGGCTGGGCAAGCTGCAGGCTTCCGCGGCCATGACCTTCGGCGGCCGGATCATCGAACTGGACGGCGACCGGGTGCGCTCGGTCAATGGTCCCGGGCGGGCCATCCTCGCCGCCGCCGGGCTGCAACTGGCCGCCGGCGACCGCCCTTCCCTGGCCGACCTGAGACGCGTCACCGGGATCATGGCGGATCTGGCGCTCCAGCTGGTGGAAGGCCGCCGTTCACCCCTGGCCGACCAGCTCTACCAGACCCCGCCGATCCAGGGCGGCGGCGGCAGCGTCATGTTCTCCGGCGGCATCGGCTTCTACTTCTACGAGCCCGTCACGCTGGATTCGGTGGCGGCGGTGGCCCGCCACGGCGACATCGGCCCGCTGCTGGCCGAAAGCCTGCGCCTGTGCCCGGGCCTGCGCGCCCACACCGTGCTGAGGCCCCAGGAGACCCAGCGCGCCACGGTGCTCGGCGCCAGCGCCCAGACCCTGACCCTGTCCGGTTCCACCATCTGGGCCGATCCGAAGATCCTGCCGCTCAAGAACGTGCCGGTGCTGCGCCCGGGCGCCGGGCTTCGCACCGAGCCGGCCGGGCTGCCCGCGGCCATCCAGGAGGCCCTGCGCCGCTGGGACCTGGGCGCCGACAGCGCCTTCGCCGTCGCCCTGGAGCTGGAAGCCAACCTGGATTTCACCCGGCTCCAGGCCTATGCCGGGGCCCTGGCGGAGTTCGCCGGGAGCCTTGCGCCGGCCGCCCCGCTCATCGTCATCATCAAGCACGACTATGCCCAGGCCCTGGGGCAGACCCTCAAGGCCAGCACCGGCGACCGGCCGCTGCTGATCATCGACCAGGTCGGCCTGGAGGAGGGCGACTACATCGATATCGGCACGCCGCTGATGGACGGGCGGGTCGTTCCGCTGGTGATCAAGACCCTCATCTTTTACCACTGAGATCCGCTCATGCTCCTGCGCACCAAGCTGTTCGGCAAGACCTACGACTTCCCCGATCTCCGGGTCCTGATGGGCAAGGCGAACGAGGAGAAGTCGGGCGATCGCTTGGCCGGGCTGGCCGCCGAGGACGCCGCGGAGCGGGCCGCGGCCCGGCTGGTGCTGGCGGAGGTGCCGCTCTGGGCGCTGCGCGAGAACCCGGCCGTGCCCTATGACCAGGACGAGGTCACCCGGGTCATCCACGACGCCCTGAACGAGACGGTCTACGGGGAGATCAAGGGCTGGAGCGTGAGCCAGCTGCGCGAATGGATCCTGGACGACCGCCAGGACGGCCCGGCCCTGGCCCGCCTCGCCAACGGGCTCACCGCCGAGATGATCGCCGCGGTCACCAAGCTCATGTCCAACCTGGACCTGGCCTACGCCGCCAGCAAGATCCGCATCCAGCGCCACAGCGCCAACACCATCGGCCTGGAGCACCGCCTTTCGGGCCGGCTCCAGCCCAACCACCCGACCGATTCCCCGGAGGGCATCCGCGCCTGCATCTTCGAGGGCCTGTCCTACGGCTGCGGCGACGCGGTGATCGGCATCAACCCCTCGGACGACAGCTACGCCTCCGTGTCCCGGCTGCTGGACATGACCTACGGGGTGGTGCGGGCCTGGGAGATCCCGACCCAGACCTGCGTCCTGGCCCACGTCACCACCCAGATGCGCTGCCTCCAGGCCGGCTCGCCGGTGGGCCTGGTGTTCCAGTCCATCTGCGGCTCCCAGAAGGGCAACGAATCCTTCGGCATCTCGGTGGGCATGCTGGACGAGGCCTACCGCCTGGCCCGCAAGTACTGCTACCCCCAGGGGCCCGACACCATGTACTTCGAGACCGGGCAGGGTTCGGCGCTGTCGGCCGGCGCCCACAACGGCTGGGACCAGCTCACCCTGGAGGCGCGCAACTACGGGCTGGCCAAGCGCTATTCGCCGATGCTGGTGAACACCGTGGTCGGCTTCATCGGCCCGGAGTACCTGTACGACACCGAACAGATCCACCGGGCCGGGCTGGAGGACCACTTCATGGGCAAGCTCACCGGCGTGTCCATGGGCTGCGACGTCTGCTACACCAACCACGCCCGCACCGAGCAGAACGCCTCGGAGAACCTGGCGGTGCTGCTGGCCGCCGCCGGCTGCAACTTCTTCATGGGCGTGCCCATGGCCGACGACCCCATGCTGAGCTACCAGTCCACCTCCTTCCACGACATCGCCACCCTGCGGCAGATGCTGCGCCTGCGCCCGGCGCCGGAATTCGAGCTGTGGCTGGAATCCCTGGGCCTGATGCGCGACGGGCGGCTGACCGCGAAGGCCGGCGACCCGAGCTTCTTCCTTTCCCGCTGAGGCCCGACATGGAAACCGATCGTCTCGAAGCAGTGATCCAGGCCGTGGTCAGGGAGCTCCAGGCTGCGGTGCCGGCGCCCGTTCCGCCCCCTGTCGCGCTTCCGGTCCAGTCCCCCGTCCAGCTTCCGGCCCCCGCGCCGCTCCCCGCCAGGCCCGTCACCACCGGAACGGAGCTGGCCATCGACCTGGACGACCCCACCACGCCCGAGGCCCGCCAGCGGCCCGGCATCGCCCATCCGGCCGATGCCGACGGCCTGGCCGCGCTCATGGAGTGCACCACCTCCCGGATCGGGGTGGGGCGCACCGGCCCCTGCCTGCGCACCCGCGCCCTGCAGCTGTTCCTGGCCGACCTGGCCGTCACCAAGGACGCCCTGGCCCGGGACGTGAACCCCAAGCTGCTCGAGGACCTGGGCCTGTTCTCGGTGCAGAGCCGGATCGAAGGCGGCAAGGAGCAGTACCTGCTGCGCCCCGACCTGGGCCGCCGGCTCAGCGACGACGCCCGCCGGGTGATCGCCGAGCGCTGCGCCAAGGGCCCCGACGTGCAGATCTGCGTCGGCGACGGCCTGTCGGCCCAGGCGATCGAGGTCAACCTGGGCAAGATCCTGCCGGTGCTGCAGGCCGGCTGCAAGACCGCGGGGCTGAGCCTGGGCACCCCCTTCTTCATCCAGCACTGCCGGGTGGGGGTGATGAACGACATCGGCGAGCTGCTCCAGCCGGGGGTGCTGATCCTGCTGATCGGCGAGCGGCCCGGCCTGGGCCGGGCGGATTCCATGAGCGCCTATATGGCCTACCGGCCCCAGCCCGGCCACACCGACGCGGAGCGGGACGTCATCTGCAACATCTTCGACGGCGGCGGCGCCAATCCGCTGGAGGCCGGCGCCTACGCCCTGCGGCTGGCCCAGAAGATGTTGCAGGCGAAGGCTTCCGGCGTGAAGCTGAAGCTGATGGAGACGTGATGGGCATCCTCGAACCGCTTCCGGCCAAAGCGCTGGCCATGCGCCTGATCCCCCAGGTGGACCCGGGCTACGCCCGGACCCTGGGCCTGGCGCCAGGGCAGCGCAGCCTGGGCCTGTTCACCGCCGACAACGACGACGCCACCTATGTGGCCATCGACGAAGCCACCAAGATGGCCGACGTGGAGGTGGTGTTCGCCCGGTCCTTCTACGCCGGCGCCCGGCACGCCTCCGGCGCCCTGTCCGGGGAGATCATCGCCATGCTGGCCGGGCCCGATCCGGCCGAGGTCAGCGCGGGGATGGACGCGGCCCTGCGCTACCTGACCGAACGGGCGCTGTGGTATTCCGCCGACGATCACGGCGGCAGCGCCTTCTTCCCCCACGTCATCTCCCAGATCGGCAGCTACCTGGCCCGGCTCACCGGCCTGCCGCTGGGCGCGCCGGTGGCCTACCTGGTGGCCCAGCCCCTGGAGGGCTGCTACGCCCTGGACGCCGCGCTCAAGGCCGCCGCCGTGCGGATCGTGCACTACACCGCCCCGCCTTCGGAAACCAACTTCATGGGCGCCATCCTCACGGGCGAGCAGTCCGCCTGCGAAGCGGCGGCCCAGGCCTTCCAGGCGGCGGTCCTGGAGGTCGCCCAGCGGCCGTTCCTATACTGAAATCCGGAGGCAGAGCATGTCGGAATTCGATCAGGACCTGATTTCCATCCAGGAAGCCCGGACCCTGGCGCGCGCCGCGAAGACCGCCCAGGAATGGTGGGGCCGGGCCTCCCAGGAGGAGGTGGACCGGGTCTGCGCCGCCATGGCCGAGGCGGGGGCGGCCGCTGCCGCCAGCCTGGCGGCCCAGTCGGTGGAAGAGACCGGCTACGGCGTCAAGGAGCACAAGACCCTGAAGAACCAGCTCTGCTCCAGCATCCTGTGGGACACCATCCGCGACGTCAAGACCGTGGGGGTGATCGACCGCGACGAGGCGCGCCGGCTGTTCCACGTGGCCCTGCCCATGGGCGTGGTCGCCGCCCTGATCCCCTCCACCAACCCCACCTCCACGGCCTTCTTCAAGAGCATGATCGCGGTGAAGGCCCGGGACGCCATCGTCATCTCGCCGCATCCCGCCGCCGCCCGCTGCACCCACGCGGCCGCCGCGGTGATGGCCGAGGCCGCGGAGCGCGCCGGCGCCCCCAAGGGGCTGATCAGCTGCATGAGCCAGTGCAGCCTGCCGGGCACCACCGAACTGATGCGGCACCCGGCGGTGGCCCTGATCCTGGCCACCGGCGGCACGCCCATGGTGCGGGCGGCCCATTCGGTGGGCAAGCCGGCCTACGGCGTGGGACCCGGCAACGTGCCCTGCTACATCGACCGCAGCGCCGACCTGGCCCAGGCGGCGCGCTACCTGGTGGCCAGCAAGGCCTTCGACTACTCGGTGATCTGCGCCACCGAGCAGGCCGCCGTCGTCGACCGGCCGGTGGCCGCCGCCTTCGCCCAGTGCATGGCCGCCGAAGGCGCCCATTTCGTTTCCGAAGCCGAAGCCGACCTGCTGCGCCGCACCCTGTTCCGCCCGGACGGGGGCATGAACGCCGCCACGGTCGGCAAGTCGCCCCAGGTGCTGGCGCGCATGGCCGGCTTCACGGCGCCGGATTCGGCCCGCATCCTGGTGGCCCGGCTGCGCGAAGTCGGCCCCAAGGAGCCGCTGTCGCGGGAAAAGCTGACCACGGTGCTGGGCTGGTACGAAGCGGACGGCTGGCAGGAGTGCTGCACCATCTGCATGAACCTCATCAACTTCGGCGGCGAGGGCCATTCCCTGGCGCTGCACGCCCGGGATGAGGAGGTGATCATGGCCTTCGCGCTGGAAAAGCCGGTGCACCGGATCGTGGTGAACACCATGTCCTCCCTGGGCGGCACCGGCTGCACCACCGGCATCAGCCCGAGCATGACCCTGGGCCCCGGCGGCGTGGGCGGCGCCATCACCGGCGACAACATCGGGGTGAAGCACATGTTCACGGTGAAGACCCTGGCCTACCAGCTGCGCCCCGCGCCCCCGGAGGCCATGGGCCCCGGAGCCCGGGCCGGAGCCGCGCCGGCCCGGCCCGCGCCGCCCGATCTGATCGAGCAGATCGTTCAGCGGGTCCTTGCGGATTTGCGGGTTTGATAGGCACAATGATCCATAACTAAGCTACAGACGGAGGTTCAGGTGAATGATCCCGCACTGATCGCCCTGGGAATGGTCGAGACCAAGGGCCTGGTGGGCGCCATCGAGGCGGCCGACGCCATGGTCAAGGCCGCCAACGTGACCCTGATCGGCTCCGAATATGTCGGCGGCGGCTACGTCACCGTCATGGTCCGGGGCGACGTGGGCGCGGTGAAATCCGCCACCGACGCGGGCGCCGCCGCGGCCAAGCGGGTCGGCGAGCTGGTCTCCGTGCACGTGATTCCTCGCCCCGATTCCAAGGTCGAGCTGATCATCCCCCAGAACACCAAGGGAGCCATCGGCGGCCGGGGCTAGCGCGCTGAAAACCAAAGGAGACGGGCCCCATGGGCGAGTCGTTCCAGCTTCGCGTTTATTCGTACCTTGACCGGATGCAGCCGCAGTACGCGGCCTTCGTCGGCTCCATCACCCAGGGCGACCTGCCCACGGCGGGCATGGCCGCCCTCTACATCGAAGTGGCCCCGGGCAACGAGGTGTTCCGCCTGGTGGACATCGCCGTCAAGGCCACCGAAGCGCACCCCGGCGCCCAGGTGGTGGAGCGGGAATTCGGCATGTTCGAAGTGCACTCCCGTTCCCAGGCGGAGGTGCTGGAGGCGGGCCGGATCGTGCTGGACCGGCTGGAACTGAAGCCGGAGCAGCGGATCAAGCCGAGCATCGCCTCGGTGCAGGTCATCACCAACGTCGATCCCTACCAGGCCCAGCTGATCAACCGGTTCCGGCGCGGCTCCATGCTGGTGCCGGGCCAGACCATGCTGGTGCTGGAAGTGGCCCCCGCGGCCTACATCAACTTCGCCGCCAACGAGGCCGAAAAGGGCGCCTCCATCGAGATCGTGCACATCTCCGGCCTGGGCCGGTTCGGCCGCATGTGGCTGTCCGGCACCGAATCGGAGATCATGCAGGCGCGCGACGCGGCGGTGAACGCCATCGAATCGCTGGACGGTGTCGAGGGGCGCTGATGGTCATCACCGAAGAAGAGTTGCGCCAGGCATGGCAGAACGGCCGGGGTCAGATCCCGACCTTCCCGCCCGGCACGCGCTTCACCCCCGCCGCCCTGGACTTCCTCAAGGTCCGCCAGCCCGGCCTGGTCCAGGCCTGTGCCGCCGCCCCGCCCCTCGCCCCATCGGGCCCGCGCCGCGTGCTGCAGGCGGCCAAGGGCCAGCGGCAGATCTTCACCGCCGTGGACGTGCCCGAACTGCTGGCCGGCGCCGGCACCACCCTGGTGGTCCACCCCTCGGTCACCGTCACCCACGCCGCCCTGGAGCTGCTGCGCAAGGCCGGCGTACGGGTCATCCCCTACGTCGAACCGGCCGGCGCCGCCGCGGAGCCGGTCCCCGCCGCGCCCCCGAGGCCCGGGGACGACGAGACCCTGCGCAAGGTCAAGGAAGCGGTCCTGGCCCGGCTGGGCAGGCCGGTGGACCCGGCCGTGCTGGACGCGGTGCTGAAGCGGGTGCTGGCAGCGCTCTAGCGGGAGTTTACTAAGTTCGATGGAGTAGGAGCTCGGCCGCTGATCGCAAGTGTTGTGATCAGTGGCCTAACCTCTATCTGTCGATATTGCAACACGTATATACAAAAGTTTGAAATGC
>Ga0181520_10000236_pt1 | contig 120208 bp, 101 predicted proteins | sample PEATcosm2014_Bin_29_FD_132451 | JGI IMG/M metagenome (GOLD analysis project Ga0181520, IMG submission 132451) | Peatland microbial communities from MTU Mesocosm Facility, Houghton, MI, USA - PEATcosm2014_Bin02_30_metaG | ecosystem: Environmental > Terrestrial > Soil > Wetlands > Peat | place... | reverse complement strand
GTCGTCGCCGGCTTCGACGGTGGAGTTGTTAACCGTGACGTCGCTGATGCTGTCGATATCGATGCCATCGGCATTGGCGCGGGTCGCCGGGGTGCGGATGGTGACGCTCCACACGGTGGCGCCGCTGCCGCCCTGGATGTAGAGGTTGGGGTGGGCGGCCTGCTGCAGGGTAACGTCGTAGATGATGAAGTTGCTGGCGTTGTTGGTCTGTACCAGTCTCGGGGTGGAACCGGAGGCGATGATGTCGCCGCAACCGTCGATGGCGCCCGGGCCACCGATGAAGGAGTTGGTGCCCTCGACATAGACCAGCTCCGCCTGGGATTTGTAGGTGTTGATGTTGCCTTCCAAGGTGACGCCGGAGTTGACCACCAGGCCCTCGCCGTTGACGGTGAGCATGGCGGAGATGAAGGCGTTGTAGGAGCCGGAGGCGGCCAGCACGACACTCTTGCCGGTGCCGGCGCAGGAGGTCAGCGCGGCCTGGATGCGGCTGGTGTCGTCGGAGCTGGGCGGCGCGGAGCGCTGCGAGGTGGTGAACTGCGCACTCAAGGTCTGACATACGGCGGGGAAACTGGGCTGGCTGACGCTGCGGCTATCGCCGGTGGCTACGGTCTGCGCTCCCGCGGTGGCAACCAGGATGAGGGTAACGATAATAGCGAAACAAGCCAGCTTGGTCTTCATGGTATTTCCCTTTCGATTCGAGCTCTGATCCGTAATGTGTTGCGCGGTCATGCCCTCTCTAGTGCACTCGGCTTGCCAAGTCTTAGAAACAATTAAGTTGTTAATAACAAGCATTATCTGTCGAATGCCGCAGGTGTTCCCCTGCGCCATTTTGTCCCAAATGGCTTAACTCAGAGACAGGGTGACTAAATTGGCTCAGGCGTTTGTCGAGGGCGGGTGCCTCAGTGGGCGGATCAATGAAGAGCTAGGGCGGGGAGGGGATAGGCCCGTGGGGCCGGATGATTCCCTCATCCGGCCGTACGAAAGCACGGTTTCTCAATCGAACCTCGCCTTGTCAGGTTTTCTCGGATGACATCAGCCCCCTGACCGAAGGCGAGGAACGGTGAGATTACCTTGGCGGCATCAACGACTTGATTGGTTCTTCCGCTGAGCTTCGTCGAGAATTTTGCGCACGTCCGGATGGTCCTTGGCGGCGTCGAATGTCATTTTTTCGAGGTGGGCGCCTCTCGCCAGAAGAAACTTTACGGCGGGGCCGTCGCCATCCTCCGCCGCGGCGGTCAATGCCGTTCGGCCGGCCTTGTCCATGTTTTCGAGCTTGGCTCCATTCGCCAGCAACACCTTCATAACCTCGATATACCCCATGCGAGAGGCGACGATGAGCGGGGTTACGCCGGTATCATTAGTGGCTTCCACCCGGGCATGGTGCGCCAGCAGCACCTCCGCTGCCTCCGCGTTGCCGCCCCAGGCCGCCTGAAACAGGGGGCCTGAGCCGTTCTTGTTCGTGGCTTCGATCTTAGCCCCTTTCTCCAGCAACAATGCCACTACCGGGGTATTTCCCACGTGGGCGGCGGCGATGAGCGGGGTAGCGCCCTCAAAGTTCTTAGCTTCAATGTTAGCGCCCGCGAGCAGCAACAGTCTGACCGACTCAAGTTTGCCGTCGCACGCCGCCTGGTATAGCGCCGTGCCGTCGTAGTTATCCTTGGCCTCAATCTGGGCATGGTTTGCCAACAGCAACTTCACCAGGCCGGTGTTGCCCCGGGAGGCGGCGAACATCAGCGCGGTCCAGCCGTCGCGGTTCTTGGCTTCCACGTTAGCGCCCTTCTCCAGCAGCAACTTCATGACGTCGATCTGTTCGTATACCACCGCATTGATGAGCGCGGTCCTGCCCTCCGGTTCCGCCTTGGCCTCCAGCTTCGCGCCATTCTCCAGCAATGCTTTCACGGTATTGACGTGAGCTTTGCCGGCGGCGTGGATCAGCACCGTGTAGCCATTGGCGTCCCGGGCTTCGACGTTGGCGCCGTTGTGGAGAAGCTGTCGCACGGTTGCCGAATTGTCTTGCGGGGCGTCAGCCACCTGCAGGAGTTCCCCGTCGAGACGGTTGGAGCCGGGGCTGGGCTGCCCGTGCGCCACAACGGCGAAGGCAAGGAAAAGCATTAACGTTCCCAGAGCCTGCCAGGGCGACTTGCAACTCGTCAACATAGCGTTACCTCGGTGGGAATAGATGGATTTATATTACACAGCCGCTTCTTGCGCACAAAAGCGGGGCCCCAAGGGGCCCCGCTTCAGAATGGACCCATTCTGATTAGAACGAGCAGGACGGAACGCTGCCGCTGCCGCTGTAGCTGTAGGTGGTCACGTCGGTGCCGCTGGGGGTTATGTTCGAGTTGTAAAGCCCAACATTCGCATCTTGCGAACCTTCATCCTTCGTGGCGTCCAACGAAACGTTCTCCAGCCATACCGTCATGATGTTGCTGGAGTTGTATCCGTAAAGTTCATAGTAGGAGCCGGATTGGGATGCGGTCGAGTATGCGCCGTTGACGACGATATTCGTGAACAAGGGCGTACCGCTGGTGCCGCTGCAACTGCCGTACTCGGTATTCATGATAATCAGGTGCTTGAGTCCCGTCATGCAGGTGTTCAGGTATTCAACCGTGTCCACGTGGCCGCCGCAGGAGGGATCGGTCTTGATGTTGATTCCGTTCGCATCGGTCGAAGCATTGCCCCACTGGTCGGTGCCGTACGCGTAGTTGTTCTCGAACAGGATGTTGCTGACACCGTCGAAGGTCTGGCTGCCGATGGACAAACCGTGGCCGCCCCTGCACTTGGTGCTCTTGACCGTAACGTTGGAAACGGCCGCGCTATTGGTCTTGACCGCAATGCAATCATCGCCGGAATTGATGGTGGAGTCCGCTACGGTGGCGTTGGTCAAGCTGTCGATATCGATGCCGTCGGTGTTGCTGGTGTTCGCCTTGGTGAGAAGGGTTACGGCCCAGGCCGTGAAGCCGCTTCCGCCTTCCACATAGAGCTGCATTTTGCCGGCGTTCTGGATGTTGATGTTGGAAACGTTGAAGTTGGTAATGCTCTTGGCATTGATGACGCGGTTGCCGGAGCTGGAGCGGCCGTCGATGGTGCCGGGGCCAAAAATGGAAATATTGCTGCCCTCGGGCTCGATGAACTGTCCACCGCTATAGCTGCTGGCTTCCAGGTACACGCCGGAGTTAATGACCAGTACCTCGTTGGAGGACATACTGAAGCTCTTGGCCCAGAACGCATTGTTCGAGCCGGAGCTCTGCAGCACTACCGCGCCCTTGCCTGCGCAACTGCTTAGAGCGGAGGTGATGGCGCTGGTCTGATCCGAACCTGAGGAGGTTGTCCCGGCAGCGGACAGAGTTTCACAGGTGGAGGGCACGCCGGGCTGGCCCGGGTTGCGGCTGTCCCCGGTTGCGATTTTGGGGGTCGCCGCTTGGGCAACCGTTATGACCAACATCAAGACTACGGCTATGACGCATACCGACACGAGTTGTCTCTTCATCGAATATCCTTTTCTGCGCAAGCAACGGCTTGCTAATTGAGATTTGTAATCGGGGCCGGAAATTCAGAAAGGAGCCTTAGAGCCTAGGCCTAGGTTTTACTGGATGAAAATGGGGCCGGCATTCTGCAGAGCGCAACTCATACCGAATCCTTACGAGAACTCTGAGGTCCCACACCTCGGAGAGCAATAATTCCGCAGGATGAAATACCATCCCCACTTTTAGCTAGATTGAGCGTCTCGGTCAATAAAATTTTGGGAAAATCGGCTGGAATTTTTAAAGATGATTCCCGAAACGGGACGGCGAAGCAGGTCTCAGCTTTTCATAAGTTTCACCGTCTGAACCTAACCCATGCTTGTGCAGAAGGCGAAGGTAACGCACGGTATTCAGGAGCAGTCCCGACTCCAGGATGCCAGTTTTATACGTTGAAGGCTTAAGCATGTCTGAACTTGTGCCGACTGCATGGCGCAACTTTGAAACGTTGAAGCCTTAAGTGTGTCTGAATTTCTGCGCCTTCTTCGAGAGTGGCTCCCAAGGCGGTAGCGATCATTTGCGGCAGGTGGCTCATGCAGGTGCAGAGGCGGCCGATGCCATTAAAGCTGGCTCCTGCGGTTACTGATTCAATGGTTTTTTCTGCTGGGCAGCTTCGAGAATCCCGGCCACTTCGGGGCTAGCTTTGGCGGCCTGTAGGGTCAGTTTATCGATGTGGGCGCCTCGGGCCAGGAGGAACTTCACAGCTTCACCATCGCCCTCTTCGGCGGCGGTGGTCAGTGCGGACCGGCCGGCCTTATCTTTGCTCCCGAGCTGGGCTCCGCGGGCCAGCAGGATCTCCATCACTTCGAGATAACCCATGCGGGCAGCAATGATGAGGGGGGTGACGCCGGCTTGGTTGCAGGCCTCGACGTCGGCGTGATGGTCCAGCAACAGGGCCGCCACCTCCGGATGACCTCCCCAGGCGGCATGGAACAGAGCGGTTGCGCCACTTTCGTTCTTGGCCTCAACTTGGGCTCCCCGCTGCAGCAAGGCGGCGACGACGGCGGAATGTCCGTTGTGAGCGGCGGCAATCAGCGGGGTGGCGCCTTCGTAGTTGTGCGCTTCGAGGTTGGCGCCTTGGTCCAGAAGCAGTTTCACCGCACAGGCTTGGTTATCGCCGGCCGCCTGATACAGCGCGGTGGCGCCGTATGGATCGGCGACTTCGAGTTGGGCGCGGTGGGCCAGCAGCAGCTTCATCAGGTCGAGGTTGCCGCGGGAGGCGGCGAACATCAGGGCCGTCCAGCCGTCACGATTCCGGGCGTCAACGGCGGCGCCTTTGGCCAGCAGCAATTGCGCGATCTCAACGCGCTCATATACGACGGCGTTGATTAGCGCCGTTCGGCCTTCCGGTTCGGCCTTGGACTCCAGTTTGGCGCCCTTCTCCAGCAGGGTTCTTACGACGCTCCCATCCGCCTTGGCGACGGCATGGATGAGTACGGTCTGACCATTGTTGTCCCTGGCTTCCGGATCGGCTCCCTGTTGCAGCAGTTGCCGTACGATTGCGGAATCATCCTGGGGATTGTCCACCGCTGCGATGAGTTGCGCATTCAGACTGCCGGATCCGGAAGCCTGCTGGGCCTGGGCCGCGGCCCCCAGGAGCGACACCAAGGCCAGCATTCCCGTCAGGAAGATACGGAGGTATGCAGAATCAAATCTGGAAGACTTATTGGACTGCCGGCGACCGCTAACCATGGTTTCTCCCCACAACTAACTGAGCTCTTTTGCCAAGAACCTCTGCCCCACTCGGGGGTACCTGCAGAAGAAGTTGAAAAGCGGGGCCGTGAGGCCCCGCTGCAAGGAACATCCGACTAAAACGTGCAGGCCGGGATGCTGCCGCTGCCGGCGTAGGCATACGTGGTGATGCCGGTACCGGTAGGCGTGATGTTGGAGTTGTACAGTCCGATATTGGCGTACTGTGATTTTTTTTGAATGTCCGTACCGTCCAGCGAAATGTTCTCCAGCCATACCGTCATGATATTGCTCGCGTTGTAACCATAAAACTCCGAGCTGGGGCCGGAGGGGGAGCTGACGGAATACACACCGTTGATCACGATGTTGGTAAACCAGGGCGTGCCGGCCGTGCCGCTGCAACTGCCATAGTACGTATCCAGCCAGATCTGATCGCGAACTCCGGTCTCACAGGTGTTCAGGTATTCGACCGTATCCACATGGCCGCCGCAGGTCGGGTCGGTCTTGATCCGGATGCCTTGGTTGTCTGAGGAAACGGTTCCCGACAGGTCGTCGCCGTAAATGTAATTGTTCTCGAACAGGATATTGCTGACGCCGTCGAAGGTCTGGCTGCCGATCGAAAGACCGTGGGTGCCGTGGCACTTGGTGCCCTTGATGGTGACGTTCGAGACGGCGGCGGCGTTGGTCTTGACGGCAATGCAGTCATCGCCATCTTCGATATCGGAATTCGCCACCGTGGCATTGGTCATACTGTCAATGTCGACACCATCGGTGTTCTTGGTGGTGGCGGCCTCGCGCACGGTAATTCCCCAGGCGGTAAAGCCGTTGCCGCCTTGGACATAGAGATTCATCATGCCGGCATTTTGCAGAGTGACGTCGTATACCGTGAAGTTGGTGATGCTTCCGGTATTGATCAGCCGCATTTTCGAGACGCTCCCGCCATCGATGGTCCCGGGGCCCATGATGGAGATATTGCTTCCGGCGGGATTGATGAACTGCGTGGTATAGGCATTGCCCCGCAGCGTTACACCAGAATTGATGACCAGCGCCTCATTGGAGGCCATAGCGAACCCCTTAGCCCAAAACGCATTGTTCGAGCCGGAACTGGCCAGAACGACGCTGCCTTTGCCGGCACACGCCGCCAGGGCGGTAGTGATCTGGCTGGTTTGATCGGTTCCCGACGAGGTCGTGCCCTCGGCGGACAGGGTTTGGCAGACCGCCGGATAGGTTGGCTGGGCCACCGTACGGCTGTCGCCGGTTGCGATAGTCGGGGTTGCCGCTTGGGCTACCGACACCATTAACAGCATGGCCGTAGCTACTACGATTAACGCCACAACGTTTCTCTTCATGGAATATCCTTTCTGCGCGAGCAGATCCTTTTCTCTGATGAAGTTGAAATTCGGGGCCGGGAAGCTTGACTGGGGCCTAACTTCTACGAAAGGACAACAGGGCCGGCATTCTGCAGAGCGCAACTCAGACCGTATCCTTGCGAAACAACACCAGAGGATCCCACACCTGGGAGAGCCGATGATTCCACAGGATGAAAACAACTACCTACCACTTCTAGCTTCGGGAAATCGCTGGAGTCAATATGATTTTGGGAATTCAGGCGAAAACTCTCAGCCCTCAATTCCTATAATGGGACAGCGAGGAACTGCAAGGTTCTAAACCGCTAAGCCTGACACCATTAATGATGACTGAAATTCCGCGCTTTCGAATCGCATGGAATCGTTAAGTATGCCTGAATTTCTGCGCCTTCTCGAATTCCTCGGCCAGACCGCGCGTCTTGAGATTCTCGCGGATATAGCTCAACTGCTGTTCCAGCCGGAAGATGGCATCTTGAATATTAACGGTATTGGTGAGGGCAATATCGCGCCACATGGAATACGGGCTGGAAGCGATACGCGTCATTTCGCGGAGTGCGCGTCCGCCGATGGCGTGCAGCTCGGGATCGTCGCCGAATTCCTCTTCGAGAGTGGCTCCCAGGGCAGTAGCGATCATTTGCGGCAGGTGGCTGATCCAGGCGCAAAGGCGATCGTGCCGTGCCAGGTTCAACTGCATGACCCGGGCGCCCATCTTCTCCACCAACTCGAGAAACGAGGCGATCGCGCCTGTGCTTATGTCCTGGTCGTCGCTGGGGGTGATCAGCCAGACGGCGTTTTGGAATAATCCGGCTTCAGCTTGATCGAGTCCGCTGAGTTCTTTGCCGGCCATCGGATGCCCAGGAAGGAATCGCTGTGCGGCGGCGGCGCCCAGCACCGAGCGGGCGCGCTCCACAATTGCCTGTTTGGTGCTGCCCACATCGGTAATCAGGGCATCGCGAGGGAAAATCGGCGCCTGTTCCAGCAGGTCAATGATGCTGCCCACCGGGGTGGCCAGCAGGATCAGGTCGCTGCCCCTGGTGGCGAGGCCGACGTCGGGTTCGCCGCAGTCAATGGCGCCGCTCTGGATGGCCTTGGCCAGGACTTCCGGCCGGTCGCATCCGATAATGCGTCCTTCAAATCCGGCCTGCCGCGCCGCCAAACCGAACGATCCCCCGATCAGCCCGACGCCCACAATCGTGATTTGCTGAAAAACCATAGTGTCCTGAGTCACGAGTCACGAGGCAGAACGCTTACTCGTGTCTCGTGACTCAATTGCGTTACGCGATCGAACGATCGACGGCCGGGGCGATCATGCGCAACTGTTCCATCAGTTCGGCGAATTGTGCCGGATAGAGCGACTGGGCGCCATCGGAAAGGGCCTTCTCCGGAGCGCAATGGACCTCCACGATCACCGCATCGGCCCCGGCGGCCACGGCGGCGCGAGCCATGGGCGCCACCTTGTCGCGAATTCCCGTGCCATGCGAAGGATCGGCGGCCACCGGCAAGTGCGACAGCTTCTTGCAAATGGGGATGGCGGAAATGTCCATGGTGTTGCGGGTGTAGGTTTCAAAGGTGCGAATGCCACGCTCGCACAGAATGACTTCGTAATTGCCGCCTGAGAGGATGTACTCGGCGCTGAGCAGCCACTCCTCGAAAGTGGCGGAAATGCCGCGTTTCAGCATGATCGGCTTCCGCGATTTTCCCAACTCGCGCAGCAGATTGAAATTCTGCATATTGCGCGCCCCCACCTGGAACATATCGATGTAAGGCGTCATCAGCTCAATCTGGGAAATCTCCATCACTTCGCTGATCACCAGCAAGCCAAACTTGTCGCCGGCTTCGCGCATCAGCTTCAGTCCGTCTTCGCCCATACCCTGGAAGGCGTAAGGCGAACTGCGGGGCTTGAAGGCGCCGCCGCGCAGTACCTTGGCGCCGGCTTTAGCGATGGCCTCGGCGGTGGTAAACAGTTGCTCGCGCGACTCCACCGAGCAGGGACCGGCCATAATGACGATGCCGCGACCTCCAATCGTTACGCCATTCTTGAAGCGGATTTCGGTTCCTTCCGGACGGAAGGAACGGCCCACCAGCTTGTAGGGGGCGCTGATGCGATGCACCTGCCCCACTCCCGGCAGGATTTCAATGTCGCGGATATCGAAATCGATCCGCGCGCCTACGGCGCCTAGAACCGTCTGGGTAACCCCGGTTGAGCGGTGAACTTCAAACCCGCGCTTGACCAATTCGGCAATGACTTGCTGAATCTGGTCTTCACTGGAGAGTTCCTGCATGGCCACAATCATGACGTCAATCCTCTGTTTCCGCTTCGAACTCGGTACCGCCGGTAGCGCGCACCGCGCCGGGACCGTCGGTCAATTGTTCGCGCTGGAGCTTGCGCATCACATCGATAATGCGCTCGTAAAGCTGCACCAGATCGCGATCGGGCAGCGGGCCTTGATTGGCCTTCCGGATGTTTTCAAAAATCTCGTGTTCCCGTGCGGGTTCGTAAACCGGGAGATCGGTTTGCCGTTTCAGTTTGCCGATTTCCTTGGCCGCGGCCGCCCGCTGATTGAGCGACTCGACCAATTTCCGGTCCAATTCATCGATGTGCTTGCGCCAGTCTGCGATATCCATTGCTTAATCCTACTGTTCTATTTGAGTGTCCAGCTTAAACGAAGCGCTTAATTCTTGACTGCCTCAGGCACCGGGGCCCGCAGCTTATGGACCAATTCTGTCACAGCCGCCACCGCGGCATCCTTCGAATTCTCGATGGCCTGCATCAAAGCCGACCCCACCACCGCGGCTTCGGCATACTCGCCCACCGCCGCCACTTGCTCAGGAGTCGAGATGCCAAATCCCACCGCCACCGGCAGGGAAGTATATTTGCGGATGCGAGAGACCAGGGAGCGGGCGTCCTGCGGCAGTTCTGTCCTGGTTCCGGTTACTCCGGTGCGCGATACCGCGTAAACGAAACCACTGGAGGCTTCCGCAATCTTCTTCAGTCGCTCGTCGGTAGAGGTGGGAGCGGCGAGAAAGATGGTTGCCAGCCGATGCGCGCGCATCAGCGGCAAGTATTCCCCGGCCTCTTCCACCGGCAAATCGGTAATCAGCGCGCCATCGATGCCGGCGGCTTCCGCCGCGCTACAGAAACGTTCCAACCCATATCGCAGAAGGGGATTCAGATAGGAAAACACAATCAATCCGGCATCGCTTTCGCGCCGTACTTCCGCGGCGACGTCCAGCACCTGCTGCAAGGTAGTGCCCTGACGCAAGGCTCGCTCGCTGGCGCGCTGAATGACCGGCCCATCGGCCACGGGATCGCTGAAGGGCACGCCCAACTCAATGACGTCGGCGCCCGCCCGAATGGCGGCCAACACGATCGCTTTGGTCGTCGGCAAATCCGGATCGCCACAGGTTACGTAAGCGACCAACCCGGGTTTATGAGCAAATGTGATCGGCATCGGGTTTCCCTGCTATTGAGTAATCGGGTAATTGAGTAATTTGAGGAGCAACGGCGGTTTCCAATTACCCGATTACCCGATTTCTCAATTACTCAATCTCGTGTCTTGCCTAATTCTTCTTGCAAAATCCCCATGTCCTTATCGCCACGACCGGAAATATTGACGATCAGGACGTCGGACTTGTTCATGCCGGGGGCTATTTTGAGGGCATGCGCCACGGCGTGAGACGATTCCAGGGCCGGAATGATGCCCTCGGTTCTAGCCAATCGTACGCAAGCCGCCAGGGCCTCCTGATCGTTGGCCGAGGTGTATTCCGCGCGCCCCATATCTCTCAGCCAGGCATGTTCCGGACCGACGCCGGCATAATCCAGCCCCGCCGAAACCGAATGCGTAGTCGCGATTTGTCCCGCGTCATCTTGCAGCAGATAGGAATAGGTTCCTTGCAGCACGCCCGGGAAGCCGCCCTGGAATCGGGCCGCATGTTCTCCCAGCGCCGTTCCGCGTCCCCCGGCTTCGACCCCGATCAGCTTGACCGTCAAATCTTCGTGGCGGACAAACTCATGGAAAATTCCCATGGCATTGGAGCCGCCGCCGACACAGGCAATAATCGCCTCCGGCAGCTTGCCTTCGGCTTTAAGAATTTGCGCCCGCGCCTCGCGTCCGATGACCGCTTGAAAGTCGCGCACCATCGTGGGGTAGGGATGGGCGCCCAGTACACTGCCCAGTAAGTAATGGGTGGTACGCACATTGGTGACCCAATCGCGCATGGCCTCATTGATGGCGTCTTTCAAGGTGCGGGAGCCGGAATCCACAGCGCGTACTTCGGCGCCCAACAGGCGCATGCGAAAGACGTTGAGTTCCTGCCGCCGCATGTCTTCCGAGCCCATGTAGACCACGCACTCGAAGCCCAGCAACGCGCATACGGTGGCGGTAGCCACCCCGTGCTGGCCGGCGCCGGTTTCGGCAATCATTCGCCGCTTACCCATCCGTTCGCACAGCAGTGCCTGACCCAGGCAATTGTTGATCTTGTGCGCGCCGGTATGCAGCAGGTCTTCCCGCTTGAGGTAGATCTTGGCGCCCCCCAAAGACTCAGTAAGGCGTCGAGCGAGAAACAACGGCGTTGGCCGGCCGGCATACTCGCGCAACAAATAGTTCAGCCGGCTCTGGAATCCGCGATCCTTCCGCGTCGCCGCATAAGCAAGATCCAACTCTTCCAGGGCCGCCATCAGGGTTTCCGGCGCATAGCATCCGCCATAGGCCCCAAACCGCCCGGGCGTGGTATTGGGCGTCACTGCGGATTTTGTCTTTACCGGCATGAAGTAACCATTAAAACAGGGATTTCAAATTTCAAATTTGTAATTTGCAATTTACTCCGAAAATTCTGGGGCCGCACTTTTCAATTTGAAATTACAAATTACCAAATTACAAATCTTGTCTAGCTGGCCTTGCGTACGGCCTCGACAAAGGCTTTGATCTTGTCGTGGTCTTTCTTTCCCGGTTCGCTTTCCACGCCCGAGGCCACGTCTACGCCCCAGGGTTTGAAAATCTCGATGGCTCGGGCTACATTATCGGGGGTCAGGCCGCCGGCCACGATCACTTTTCCGGTCTGCTTCAGGCCGTTGATAAAAGGCCGCGCGCGCTCCCAGTCGAAGGTGAAACCGGTGCCGCCACGGGTAGGCGATCCGGAATCCACCAGCAGGGCGTCGAAAATCTGTTTCACTCGGTGTACGCGGAGGAAAGCCGTAGCGTTGGCGGTGGAAAAAATCGTCTTCATCGATAGGGCGCGGTAAATGCGGGGCCGCCCGGTAGCGGATTCGGGGAATAATTGTTCGGCAAAGTCGGCCGAGTCATCTCCGTGCAACTGCACCGCGGTCAGGCCGGTGTGTTTCACGATCTCGCGGATGCGCGCTGGACGCTCATTGACGAATACCCCGACCTTTTCGACCTTCGGCGGCAACTGGGCCACGATGGCGGCTACCTGCTTGGGTTCGATGCGCCGCGAGCTTTCCGCCATAACGAAGCCTATGGCATTGGCGCCCGCGTCGGCGGCGGCGCGCGCATCGTCCAGGTTCGTGGTGCCGCAGATCTTGATCCAAATCATGACGCTTCCAACAGCTTTGCCAGCGCTTGTCCCGGCCGTTCGGCCCGCATCAGGGACTCGCCCACCAGAAAGGCCTGATAGCCGGCTGCGCGCAGGATCTTGACGTCAGCGCTCGAATGGATGCCGCTCTCGGCCACCTTCACTACGCCTGCGGGAATGCGCGGTCCCAAGCTGATCGCGGTCTCCAGATTGACCTGAAAGCTGCGTAAATCGCGGCTATTGACGCCGATCACATCGCAGCCCGCTTGCAAGGCGCGCTGTAATTCCAACTCATCATGCACTTCGCAAAGCACATCGAGCTTCCACTCGCCGGCGCGACGATACAGGCTGGCCAACTCCCGGTCATCCAGCACCGAAGCGAGCAGTAAGACCGCATCGGCGCCGTAGGCAAGAGCTTCCAGCAGTTGGAATTCTTCGACAATAAAGTCTTTGCGCAGGCAGGGCAGGGTGGTACAGGCCGAGGCGATACGCAGGTTTTCCAGCGAGCCGAGAAAAAACTGCTCTTCGGTGAGGACGGAAAGCGCCGTCGCCCCGGCTTCGGCATACTCCCGGGCCAAAGCCTTGACGTCGAAAGCCTCGCGAATCAGACCTTTGGAAGGCGATGCCTTCTTCAATTCCGCAATGATCGCGGTTCCGGTGACCGCCCGGCGCGCCAACGCCGAACGAAATCCGCGCGGAACATGCTCCTGGGCTTGCCGTTCCAGCGTGGGCAGGTCGGCGATCCGCTTGCGTTCCGCGAGCCGTATCCGTGTGGCGGCGACGATTTGGTCTAAGGTGGTGGGCATAGGATGGACAAGGAAAGTATAAATCAGCGAGGAACGTTTCCCGTCTCCCGTCCCCCGCCGGAGGACCAGGACCGTTGCACGTTCCACGTTTCTCGTTCCACGTGCAGGAAAACCTTGGAAGCTCGCGCGGAGGCGCGTACCCAGGGAGTTTTACCGCGTGAACTTCAGGATCACATCCACGGTCTTCGTATCTTCATGGATGGATTGTTGGGTCTCCATGCGGATCGGCCGGCTGAGCGTCCGCGATAGCTCTTGCAGATAGAGGGTGGCATAGCTGGTGTCGAAAACATCGCCGGGGCCAAGGCGCCATTTGGCGCGCAGCTTCACGCTGTCGGAATCGGATGCGTCGGCAAAGATTACGTTGCCCATATGGTATTGCGCCCCTTCCGAGACGGTAACCGCATACTGGACCTTATGCGCGGCGTCGTCGAAGCTGGGCGTGAACCGCAACTGTGCGTACAGATATCCTTTCGTTCCGTAGAACTTGCTAATGGCATCGAGGTCCTCCCGCAATTGAATCTGGTCGGCGGGCGCGTTGGTTTGAACCTTCAGCGACTTCGCGAGTTGCGCCGAAGTATAGGCCGTATTGCCCGACCAACTTACCGTATCAAGCACATACTGAATGCCCTGCTCAACCGGAAGGCGTACGGCAACCGCATTGGTCGCCGCGTCCACCAGCGAGACTTCCGGGTCCTTGAAGCCGGCATGCAGGTAGCCTTTGGATAAATAGACCGGCAACAAATCGGTTCGAATCAGCGTGCGCACCTGGGATTCGGAATAGTCGGGTGCGGCCTCGCCCGCGAAGGCCTTCCCCAGGACGGGTGTCAGATCCGGCGATGAGCCAGGAAAGTCCACGTTGCGGATGGGGATCTTGATGCCTCCGACGCGGTAGATGAAGCTGGTGATTTTGCCGCCGCCCATGGGGATCTGTGGCATCACTGAAACGTCGGCGGTGATACTTTTCTCCCGCAGCAGAGTCTTCAGATCCTCGGCGATGCGGTTGTACATATCGCCCGCGTTGGGCAATTCGCCGTCAAACAGGGGAGTGCGCTTTTGTAATGCCGTCAGCAGTTCCGCTCGCGACAGCCAAACGAAGTTATCGAAGTGGGCGGGCACCAGGCCGTCGGTATCGCTTACTTTGAATTCGGCGTGCGTGCCCCGCGGTCCCGAGACGTAGGAGTAGGTGACATCGCTAAACATCCCGGAAGAGCCCAGTTGCTCGGCGCCGGCCTTTAGATCGTCCTCGGATACGGTGGCGCCAAGTTTGAGGCCCAATGCCGCCACCAGAACGGGCGTCTCAAAGCGCTTCGAGCCGACGACCCGAATCTCCGTCAAACGCAGCGAGTTGGGCGCTACCGGGACGGCGCCGGAGTTGCGAGTCTGCGCTACGCTTGCCGGGGCGAAGGCGAGCACGAACAGCACAGGCCAGAATTGACGAAGGCGCAAGCGCATCAGTGTTCTCCAGAAAATCGAGGGTAGGTAAAGAAGGGACCAGCTTAACCCAGCCCGCTGGTTCCCGCCACGCTTAATGTGTTGTCAAAGTGGCGGAGTCACAATCGACTGAACATTTCGAGGAGAATACGGGAGGCAGCCTCGGCGGTGCTTGCGGCCACCGTCCCTAGCTTTTGCACCAGGCGCTGCTGGTCGACGGCGCGGAGTTGATCCAGGGCCACTTGGCCACGTTTTCCCCGGAAGCGTACCGGGACCCTGGTCGGGTATTCGCGCACCGTCGTCGTCATGGGAGCGACAATGACAGTTTGCAGATGGCGGTTCATGTCATCGGGTGAGATGACCAGACAAGGGCGGGTCTTCTGGATCTCTACTCCTTGAGTGGGGTCCAGAGTGATCAGCCAAACCTCATCCCGCCGCGGCGGTTGCCTTACCACTGCCATTCCTTTCGGTCGAACTCATTTGATTCCGCCGGATCGAGCAGAAGTTCGTCGTCAACCGAAGTGCCCGCCGCGCGGAACGCCTCTTCCCAACCGTGGCGCGGACGGCGATCCGAAGAAATGATCAGATGGTCGCTTTCCACTCGCAACTCGACCTTGTCCGCCAAACCACACTGCTCGATGAGGGGCTTGGGAATTCGAATACCGCGAGAATTGCCAATACGAATCAGCTCGGTCTTCATGCAAGTCACCAAGTAATTACATTGTAATCACGTCCCGCGTTTGGCCGCAAGGCTGTTCCCCGCGCTGGTTCCCGCCACGCGGATCGGAAAGTGCAATTTGCCAAGCAAGATATGGCATAATGTAGCCGAGGTGTTTCATGTCCGCCCTACACGAGCAGATCGGCGAATGGCTTGGAGTTCCTCCTCCGCGCTCTGAGCAGGAATTGCTCGACTTAATTGAGGAGCAGCTTCCGGCGTCATCCATTAAACGCCTGCTGGGATTGGGAATCACACGCGCCGAGGTAGATGCCCTGGTGATTCCGCTGCGGACACTGCAACATCGCCGCTCCCGCCGCGAGAAGCTTACGGTGGATGAGTCGGATCGTGTTTTGCGTATGATGCGTATCCTTTCCCAAGCGGAGGAAGTGTACGGGAATCGCGAGCGGGCCTTGGCGTGGCTTCGTCGACCCAATCGATGCTTGGGCAACCGCGCGCCCTTGAGCTTGATCAAGACCGACGCCGGCAGCCGCATGGTGGAAGAACACCTTGTGCAAATTGACGAAGGTATGTTCGTCTGATGCTGCTCTGGCGTATCAGCCGCCATCGCGATTTGAGCGGTACGGGCGGGCTACGCGCTCCCGGCCGCTGGCATGATCGCGGCTTGCCCATCGTGTATCTGGCGGAGTCTCCCGCCGGAGCGTTGCTCGAAGCCTGCGTGCATACCAGCGTAAACGATGTGCCTCCCAGTTACGTACTGCTGGCGGTGAGAGCCGCGGACGCAGTCTCCATGGAAACGGTGCAGGGAAGCGCCCTGCCTGCGAACTGGATCGAGCATGTGGAGATTACAAGAGAGATTGGCAGCGCTTGGCTGCGCGCGTCACGATCGGCGTTGTTGCGTGTTCCCAGTGCGCTGGTTCCCGCCACTTTTAATGTGTTGCTCAATCCACTGCATTCCGAGGCGGTGAAGGTTGTAGTCGAAGCGGCGTATGAGTATCCGTTTGATACGAGAATAAAGAAATGAGTCTCGCTATTCCCTGGGTACACGGGCATCCGGTGCGGGCAGGATGCCCGCGTGCCCAGGTCGAACGCGCCCGCGCACCACGTCAGAGGACTATAAAGCTTCTTAGCGCGCCGCTGTCCGCGTGGGCGTGGGCCCGCAGTAGTGCGACCGTACGTTGAACAAATTCATCCAACCGGTTACTGCCGGAAAACGAGATGATGACCAGCATGACTTCGGTCGTGCTGACGGTGACTTTGGCGCGGGCGGAATCCCGGGTGGGGCTGCCGAAGGGGCCATCCCGGTCGGCGAATACCGGCAATCCGGCGACATTAATCGGGTCCTTGCCAATTCCCGGATAGATTTCTCCCGGTTGTCCTATGCGGAAACTCACCGGCCCACAGACGCGCGCCAGGTCATAACAGCCGGCCGAGTGGCGTGATTCCAACGAGATCAAATTGTTAATGTCGACCACCGTGTTGATGGAGTCCAGTCCTTTGCCCTGAAGGATGCGCCGAAACAAGGATTCCTGGGAGCCGCGATAGCGGGAAGGTTCTTTTCCGGTGGCGCGGAAGACTTGGCGAAGCGCTTTGATCTCCGGCACCTCAGAAAGTGCCGGAAGGCTTTGTGTGCGCAAGATTTCGTCCGCGCATTGGCTGATCAGCGACCATAAATGCGCGTCATGTTCGGTCACCTGAACTGAGGCGCACACCACACCCAGAGCGACGTGGGGCGCCGCTCGCCGGAGTTCGGGATCGATGGAGAGATCCATGAGTTGCGAGTTTCGAGTTGCGAGTTGCGAGTTTAACAACGACGGTTTCAAATTTCGAGTTTCAAGAAAACAGTTTCGAGTTTCAAGTGTCCGGAGGCCAGCGCCGGGGTTCTTGAAACTTGAAACTCGAAACTGGAAACTTTCCTCTACGGCGCTACGATGACTTCGCCGCCCTTCATGACAAAGGTGACATTCTCGATGTCGCCCATATTGGTGAGGGGATTGCCGCGTACGGCGACGATGTCGGCGAACTTCCCGGCTTCCAGGGTGCCGATCTGGTCGGTAAGTCCGAGCAACTCGGAGGCCCGGATGGTTGCCGCCTGAATCGCTTCCAGCGGAGTCATTCCCGCCTTGACCAGAGCCAGAAACTCTTTCGAAACGAAGTCCGGATCGTCGTCCACTCCGTAAGCCATCTTCAAGTGGTATTTGCGCGCCAGATCGAAGGAGTGCTGTTGGTACTTCAGAATCTCCGCACCTTTGCGCGCGGTGACTGGGTCTTGTCCTAAGGAAGTACCCAGGGCGGCGCCGCGCTGAAAGGTTTCCAGGGTAGGGACCAGCCATGTGCCTTTTTCGCTCATCAGCTCGGCGGTGGGTTCGTCGAGAATGGTGCCGTGCTCGACGGAATCGACGCCGGCCAGAACTGCCGCGTGGATGCCCTCGGTACCTTCGGCGTGAGCCATCACCTTCTTGTGAGCGCGATGAGCGATTTCCACGGCCATCGCCATCTGGGCTTCGCTGAGTTCCTCGACGTTGTAATCGCTCCACGGGTCCATGACGCCGCCGGTGGCCATCAATTTGATCCAGTCGGCGCCGTATTTGAGGTCGCGCCTTACCGCCGGACCGACCTCATCGACGCTGTCCGCCAGATTGGGACGGCGCGGCAAAGCCTGATCGGGAGCCAGCATGTCGGCATCGCCGTGGCCGCCGGTCACGGAAATGAAGCTGCCCGAGGAGAAGATGCGAGGACCGCGAATCAGTCCCATGTTCACGCTGTCCCGCAGCGCCAGTTGGCCGTAAAAGGGATCGGATTCGCCGGCCTCGCGTAGCGCGGTGAATCCATGCGCCATCCATATTTGCAGGTTGTGATAGCCCCATAGTGCGCCTTGTGCCGACGACGTACGCAGAGGCGCGGTGGAGGACAGATCCTTCTGGTTCCCCAGGATGTGCGCGTGGCAATCGATCAGTCCGGGAAGCAGTAATACGTCCCCCAGGTCGATGACGCGGGCATCGGCCGGCACCGCGACGCTGGGCCCTTCGGCCGAGCCGATGGCGCGGATACGATCGCCTTCCACCACGATGACCGGATTCGTGAGCGTCTGTTCGCGGCGCACATCCAGCATCCGTGCCGCCTTGACCACAATGATCTTGGGAGGCGCGGGTGGAATCGATTTCGCGCTGTCCGCCGGGGACTGAGCGAATGCGGCGAGGGAAGCGAGTAACCACGCAGTGGCAAACCCGAGGTGTCTCTTCATACGATCTCCTTAACCATGCTTCAGGAATTCTCTCAACTTGTCCGAAAGGGTTGCAATAGGCAATAAGCAATAAGCAACAAGCCAGAGCCAAAGGCGTCGGGCGAAAAGCTCAGCCGCGACCCGTCTGGAATAAGCAACAAGCAACAAGCGACAAGCGACAAGCCAGAGCCAAAGGCGTCGGGCGAAAAGCTCAGCCGCGACCCGTCTGGCTTATTGCCTATCGCTTGTTGCTTATTGCGCTGACGGAATGAGCTGCTTGCAAAATAAATTCGATCAAATGCATGGAAAATCGCTGCTTTGAGGTGTTTCTTGCAGCTTTCCTGTGGCGCGTCGTAGTTGGCTGCGGTAAACTACTGTTTTCGGTTCGTCGTACGTGAATGCTTCAGGGGCCGTTCTACCGCTGATCGTGCTTACCTCGCATTTGGCAGCCCAGTTGGACGAAATCAAACAGGTGCAGATATGGCTAGAGTAGTTGAAATCACGGACTTGATCCTTCGAGATGCCCACCAAAGCTTGTTGGCAACGCGCATGGCCATGGAAGACATGGTTCCGGCTTGCGAAGACTTGGATAATGCCGGGTACTGGTCGCTGGAGTGCTGGGGTGGGGCCACCTTCGATTCTTGTATTCGCTTCCTGAACGAAGACCCCTGGGAACGCCTGCGGACTTTCCGCAAGCTTCTGCCCAAGACCAAGTTGCAGATGCTTTTGCGCGGACAGAATCTGCTGGGATACCGCCATTATGAAGATGGCGTGGTCGAGCGGTTCGTGGAAAAGGCCGCTCTCAACGGCATGGACGTCTTCCGTGTTTTCGATGCGCTGAATGACATCCGCAATGTGCGGACCAGTATTGCCGCGGTCAAAAAGTCCGGCAAGCACGCCCAAGGCACCATATGTTATACGGTCAGCCCGGTGCACACGCTGGAAGCCTTCATCACCATGGCGAAGCAGCTCAAGGAATTAGGCTGCGATTCGATCTGCATCAAGGACATGGCCGGCCTGCTGAAGCCGCAACCGGCATACGACCTGGTGAAGGGCATCAAGACCGCGTGCGGCAAAGATACGCTGGTACATTTGCACTGCCATGCCACCACCGGCGTCACTATGGTCTCTTACATGAGAGCGATAGAGGCGGGTTGCGATATCGTCGATACCGCCATCAGTTCGCTTTCCCTGGGTTCCGGCCACAATCCGACAGAAGCCTTGGTCGAGATGTTGGAAGGCACGGAATTTAAAACCCGGTTGGACATGGAGCGCATCCTGCGCGTGAAGCGATATTTTGCCACCATCCGTCCGCGGTACCGGGAGTTCCTCAGCGAGTTCACCGGTGTGGATACGGAAATTTTCAAAAGTCAGATTCCCGGCGGCATGATCTCCAACATGGAGAGCCAGCTGAAGGGGCAGGGAGCGGGCGACCGGCTGCAGGATGTGCTGGACGAAGTTCCCCAAGTCCGTCAAGACGCGGGCTTCCCGCCGCTGGTCACGCCTTCCAGTCAGATTGTGGGCACGCAGGCGGTATTCAACGTCCTGATGGGCAAATACAAGGTACTGACCGGCGAATTTGCCGATCTGATGTTGGGCTACTACGGCTCGACGCTGGGCGAGAAGAATGTGGATGTGCTCAAGCGCGCTACCGAGCACGCCAAGAAAGGGCCTATTACTTGCCGGCCCGCCGATCTGCTGAAGCCGGAGTGGGATTCGCTACGCTCCCAGGCTCTGGCGTTGGAAGGTTGCAACGGCAGCGATGAAGACGTGCTGACCTTTGCCATGTTCCCGCCAGTGGCGCCCAAATTCTTCAAGACGCGCGCCGAGGGAGCCAAGAATCTTGGTAAAGCCCAGGTTCGCGCCAGCGAAGGCGACGCCGCGAAACCGGCTAAATCCGGAGCGCCCGCGGCGGCCTCGGATTTGAAAGGCCCGGTTACCTATGTTGTCACGCTGAATGGCCGCGAACATAAAGTATCCGTGGCCCCCGGCGGTTGAGGATCACACCCAGAATTTACGTGGAGAACGCATGAGCACGCGAGCACAGGAACCCAAGCGCACGATCACGGATAGCATCGCTACCCTCCAGGAAAAGCGCGCGGAAATTAAAGCCGGCGGCGGCAAGGCCCGGATCGACAAACAACATGCCGCCGGAAAAATGACCGCTCGGGAACGAGTGGACGAGCTGCTGGATCAAGGAAGCTTCCAGGAGATCGGTCTTTTCGCCGAGCACCGCTCGACCTATTTCGGCATGGCCGATAAAAAGTTGCCCGCCGATGGCGTGGTGACCGGAGTCGGCGCCATTGACGGACGTCTGGTGCATGTGGCCAGTCAGGATTTCACCGTGGCCGGCGGGGCGGCGGGCGAAGTTCATTGCGACAAGATTGTCGAGATGATGGAGTTGTCCTTGAAAACGGGCAGCCCGTTCATCCTGGTCAACGATTCCGGCGGCGCCCGGGTACAGGAAGGTATCAATAGCCTTTCCGGATACGGCCGTGTGTTTTACCGCAACGTCATGCTGTCGGGTACCGTACCGCAGATTGCCCTGATTTGCGGGCCGTGCGCGGGCGGCGCCGCTTACAGTCCGGCGCTCACCGACTTCATTATTCAGACCAAAAAAGCCCAGATGTTTATCACCGGACCCCAGGTGATCCGCCAGGTCACCGGCGAATCGATCAGCGCCGAGGCACTCGGCGGCCCGGTCGTGCAGATGAACAATTCCGGGGTCGTGCACTTCGTGGCCGAGGATGATGCGGAAGCCATCTTCATTTGCCGCCGTCTGCTCAGCTTTTTGCCTTCCAATAACATGGAAGATGCGCCGCGCCTGCCCTTCATGGGCACGTTGGAACCCGATCCGGCGGTCAACGACATTGTGCCGATCGATCCGAAGGTCGCCTATGACATGCGGACGCTGATTGTGCGCATGGTGGACAACGGCGATTTTCTGGAAGTGCAGCCCGGCTTTGCTCCCAACATGATCGTCGGTTTCGGACGTTTGCAAGGACGCTCGGTGGGTGTGATTGCCAATCAGCCCTGCGTGCTGGCGGGTTCGCTCGATATCAACGCTTCCGACAAGGCGGCGCGCTTTATTCGCTTTTGTAACGCTTTCAATATTCCCTTGCTCACCTTCGTGGACGTTCCGGGATTCCTGCCGGGCGTGGAGCAGGAATACGGCGGCATCATTCGCCACGGCGCCAAGATGTTATTTGCCTACTCGGCGGCGACCGTTCCCAAAATCACCGTGGTGGTGCGCAAGGCCTACGGCGGAGCGTATCTGGCCATGTGCTGCCGGGACTTGGGCGCCGATCGCGTGGTGGCCTGGCCGACGGCCGAAATTGCTGTCATGGGCGCCGAAGGCGCGGCGGAAATCGTTTTCCGGCGCGAGATAGATGGCGCGGAAGACAAGGCCGGCAAGCGCAAGGAATTGATCGATCTTTACCGCGAGACTTTTGCCACGCCTTACGTTTCGGCGGGCCGCCGTCTGGTGGATGACATTATCGAACCGGCCGAGACGCGCACCTATATTGCCCACGCTCTCGAGGCGCTGCACGCCAAGCGGGAGCTGCGTCCACCGAAGAAACACGGGCTAATTCCACTCTAATCGGAGATGAGCATGAAGGACACAATCGATTCCCCATCGTCCGGTTTGACCCGGGCCGACGCTGTGCGTATGGTCGAGGAACTGCGCGCTGAGTTTGAAGAGAAGTTGCGCGTGCTGACGGCGAAGTTGGCGGCGGCCCCCGTGGCCGCGCCTGGTCCCGTCTCGGCGGCGGCGCCCGTCGCTCCGGCCAAGCCGGAGGTGAACGATGATGTCCTGCTGCTGATTGCGGCGGCGGTGACGACCTATTTAGGCAAGAAAGTGCGCGTTCGTTCGGCGCGCATGCTGCAATCCCCGTATGAAATCGTGAATCCTTGGGCGCAGCAGGGGCGCGTATTTGTCCAAGCCTCACACAATATCGATCGACGCGGGCGCTAGCGCCTACGGTCGCTTAGTTTTGAAGTTATAGTTTCCGAGGAGCGTAAGAGTGAAACTCGAGATCAGCATTGATGGCAAACGGTACGAAGTAGAGGTCGAAGCCGTAGAGGAAGAGACAGGGCCGAAGTATCGGGATTATACGAGTTCGCCCGCGCCGACCACGATTCATACCATGCCGGTCGCCCCGCCCTCCCAGGCCGTCCGCGCCGAAGAAGGCGTCGATGAAGCCAAGGTTTGCCGTAGCCCCGTGGCGGGTCTGGTCAACCGCATCAATGTGCAGCCGGGACAGCAACTCCAGGCCGACGATCTGCTGATCGTGCTGGAAGCCATGAAGATGGAAACCAATGTCATGGCGCCCTCGGCGGGAAAAGTAAAGACCGTCCGGGTTCAGCAAGGCGACGCCGTGAAGGTCAATCAGATTCTGATCGAGTTCGAGTAACGTTTTGCTCGCGCGCCAGAGTGGTTGAGGCACGGAGAGCTACGCTTCAGGTCCTGGGCGGCGACCTTCCTGCGAGGAACGCGAGCTTCCCGCTCGCATCCGGAAGAGTTTCCATAGCTCCCTGAAGTTTGCCGTGTCTCATCGTCGAAATCGCAAAGCTGGAGATGTAGCCGGCTACGTCTCCCGGGAGAAGAATGTCCATGAGTCACCCCTACGCTGTAATGAGTCCCGAAGAAGCGGCGGCCCTGATCGAACACGGCCAGACCGTAGGTTTCAGCGGCTTCACGCCCGCGGGCGCCCCCAAAGTCATTCCTCTGGCGGTGGCGAAACGCGCCGAGGCCGAACATGCGGCCGGCCGCGAATACCAGATAGGCGTGCTGACTGGCGCCTCCACGGGAGAGTCGCTGGATGGTGCGTTGGCCAAAGCCGGAGCCATCAGCTTCCGCACGCCCTACCAATCCAACGCCGACCTGCGGCGCAGCATTAACACCGGAGAGACGCGCTTCTTCGATATGCATTTGTCGCTGATGCCGCAGGCCGTGCGTTATGGCTTTCTCGGTCCGGTGCACTGGGCCGTGGTGGAAGCCAGCGACGTGACCCCCGGCGGGGGCATCGTGCTTACTTCCTCCGTAGGCGCCACGCCGACCTTCTGCGATAAGGCGGACAAGATCCTGGTGGAGCTGAACTCGTATCATCCGCCGGCGCTGCTGGGCATGCACGATATCTACGAACCCGCGAACCCGCCGGGCCGCCGCGAGATTGCCATCTATCGCCCTTCGGATCGCATCGGCTCCCCCATCATTTATGTGGATCCCTCCAAAATCGTCGGAGTTGTGAAGACGAACCTTCCCGACGAAACGCGCGGCTACGATGCGGCGACCCCGGACACCGATCTGATCGGACAGCGCGTGGCCGAATTCTTGGCGCAGGAGATTAAGGCGGATCGCATTCCCCACGAGTTTCTCCCGGTTCAATCCGGGGTCGGCAACATTGCCAACGCGGTATTAGGGGCGCTGGGACGGCATCCGCAGATTCCCCCGTTCAATATGTTTACGGAAGTGCTGCAGGATTCGGCGCTGGCTCTGATCCGCGAGGGCCGCGTGCCTTTTGCCAGCACCTGTGCCTTGACCTTGAGTCCTCCGGCGTTGGAGAGTCTCTACCGGGATTTGAGTGAATATCGTACGCGCATCCTGATGCGGCCGCAGGAGATCTCGAACCATCCGGAACTGGTGCGTCGTCTGGGGTTGATTTCGATCAATACCGCCATTGAAGTGGACATCTTCGGCAACGTGAATAGTACGCATATCATGGGCCGGCAGATGATGAACGGGATCGGCGGCTCCGGTGACTTCACGCGCAATGCGTATCTGTCGATCTTTACGTGTGTCTCGACCGCCAAAGGCGGAAAGATCAGCACCATTGTGCCGTTGGTCAGTCACATGGATCACAGCGAACATTCGGTGCAGATTGTGGCTACGGAAAACGGCGTTGCCGATCTGCGCGGGAAGTCGCCGAACGAGCGCGCTCGGCTGATCATCGATAACTGCGCGCATCCCGACTACCGGGACGTTTTGCACAACTATCTCGAAATGGTAGCCGGCGGCCATACCCCGCATACCTTGAACGCCGCCTTTGCCTTCCACTGCGCCTTCCTGGAGAAGGGCGATATGCGCGGAGTCGACTGGAATGATTTTGCGAAAGCGAAGACCGCGGCCAAGTAGAATTGCCCCCACCTTGGTCCCCACGTCTCCAGAGGGAGACGTGGGGTATCTCCCAAGCATTACTCGTCAGCGCCTTCCATTTCCGCAAGTCGAACCTGATCGAGTCCCGGTCTGCCGGAACGGCAGACTGTCGGCTGAAGTCCTGTTTGCGGCTTCATAATCGCGCTTCCTGGTGTAGTGTGTCGCAAAGCAAGCACTTTAAGAGTGGAGTCTTTGAAAGGGCGCGGCTTCAGCCGAGCCGAACCGATTGTTCGGAAAGGCCGCTTTAGCGGCTGAGGGTTCGATCTGCCTCAGCGGCTAAAGCCGCCTCACGGGAACCATTTCTCGGCGCGGCTGAAGCCGCGCCCTTTCAAAGATCGCCTATCCATGATTGCCCAGATGTATGGTGCACTACACTAGAAACCCATGTAGCTGTTTCGTGCTGGTGAGGCCTCTGCCGTCCCTACCCGATCGAGACTGTCGGCGGGGATTGCCGGTGAGTCCAGAGGTCCTGAGTTATAGACTCGCGGGGCACAGTGTTTAGCGCAGTCAAGAGAAGCCAGCCAGGCATCCCCGAAAAAGTTACCAGTTGCAAACCCAGGTCAGGTGCTTTTACTATGCACTGTGTGAGGAGAAAGTATGAATACTGCGCAAATTCTTTCTGACCTACGCGCCGAGCGCGATCGGATTAGTCAAGCCATAGCCGCCCTGGAGTCGCTAGGTTCAAGCGGAACGAGTTCGACTGTGACCCCGGCGAAGCCGGCGGCAGCCAAGGCGCAAGCTAAGGGCCGGCACATTAGTGCCGCCGGCCGCAAGCGTATCTCGGAAGCGGCTAAGAAGCGTTGGGCCGAAGCCCGGCAGGCGAAATCCAGTGGCGCCCGTCACATGAGTCCGGCGGCGCGTAAGCGCATTGCCGAGGCTATGAAGAAACGCTGGGCGGACCGAAAAAAGAAGTCCAAAGCAGCTTAGTCGAATCATGGTTCACCCTGGGGCAGCTTGCGCTGCCCCTTGTTATTTGGGTCGGGGAATCCAAGCATGGATCGTGATCGTTTTGTCCAGGTGGCCGAGGAGGTGCTCGATTCTCTTCCGCGGGAGTTTCGTAGCCGCATCCGCAATGTGGCGATTCTCGTCGAAGACCTGCCGTCGGACCAATCGTCATTGCCTCCCGTCGCCCCCGGGAAGTTGCTCTTGGGGATCTATCAGGGCATACCGGCCACGCAGCGCAGCGTCTTTCAGTTGCGAACCGGGCCGGATTACATCGTGCTATACCAGAAGAACATTGAAGCGGTATGCTCCAGCGAGGCCGAAGTTTGCCGACAGATCCGGCAAACCGTGATCCATGAACTCGGTCACTACTTTGGCATGGACGAGGAGCAATTGAAGGACGTATAAATCAGGGGAAGGTGGCGACGGATGCTGAATGGGAAAAAGGTCTGGGTCATTATGCCGGCGTATAACGCCGAGCATACCCTCAGCCGAACCTACCAGGAACTTCCTTTCGAGATAGTGGATGGGGTCATCCTGGTGGACGATCACAGTACGGATGCCACCGTGGCCCTGGCGCAAGCGTTGGGCATTGTCACCTTCGAGCACAAAAAGAATCTGGGATACGGCCGTAATCAGAAGACCTGTTATCGCGAAGCCCTGCGCCGGGGCGCCGATATTGTCATCATGGTCCACCCTGATTATCAGTACTCCCCGCGACTGGTGGTCTCGATGGCCGCCATGCTGGCCTATGGCAGCTACGACCTGGCGCTGGGTTCGCGCATCCTCGGCGTAGGCGCTCTGCGGGGGGGCATGCCGTTCTATAAGTACGTGGCGAACCGCTGTCTTACGGCTTGGCAGAATCTCCTGATGAACTACAAGCTCTCCGAGTACCATACCGGCTATCGGGCCTTCACCCGCAAGCTGCTGGAGACCCTTCCTTTGGAGGAGAATACGGACGATTTTGCCTTCGATAACGAGATTCTGGCCCAGGCCATCTACTTCGGATTCAGCCTGGGCGAAGTATCCTGTCCCACCCGGTACTTTCCCGAAGCGTCCTCCATTAACTTCCGGCGCAGCGTGAAATATGGCCTCTCCGTAGTGGCTACCTCGGTGAAATATCGTTTGCAGAGATGGCATCTGGGCAAGTTTGCCATTTTCAATGCTGACGGCGAGACCCTGCTGCATGATTACTACGAGGAAATGTTGCCTCCGCCGGTGGCTGGAGAATCGGTGGACCAGGAGGAGCGCCCCGGGTGAGACGAACTACTGCGGGGTTGTGACCCAACTCATGCGTTGTGGCGGCGCTATGGTTACGGTTGGCGCTGCGGGCGTAGGCGGTCCCGCCGGCATTATCGCTCCCGGAAAAAACGGAGGCACGACGCTGCCGTCGAAATAAGTGTTCTGCGTGCTCATGTTTGCGCCGAAAATGTTGTACTGAATTTGGCCGCCCACATTGTTGAAGGTGTTGATCGAGCCGTTGACCTTGAAGCCGCAAGTGTTGGAGTTACTATTGGTGCACGCGCTGTCGCCGCTGATGGCCGCCAAAGAGCCATCCACCTGCAGATTCTTGTTACCGTAAGTGCTTTGCAAAACTATATTTCCCGTGGCCGTAAAAATCCCGAGTTCCTGGGTTTGGTTGGCGTATTGGGTGGCACTGTTGGCGGCATTCAGCGTGACGCGCTCGTTGCTGTAAATCAAGTCGCCGGTGATATCCACATCGCCGTTAGCCGTGATCGTGGATTGATAATTCGTCGCGATTGCGGGAACGCCCTGGGCCGTGCCCTTCAAGCCGGAAATGGCGCCGTTCACATAAATCATGGTGCCAGGGGTAGATGTTACTAAATCGTGAGGGATTCCCGTCAGGACCTTGGCGCTACCGGTCGATGCCTGGATGGTCGTGGTATTCGTGTTCTGATCGATGGTGACGGTAGTGGTCGTGCCTCCTTGGGGGGTAATCGCGTAGATCTGGGTTGGCTGGCCCCCAGTATCGGTGCCGGTCGACAGCACCAGGCTGGCGCCACCTTCCACGTAGATGCCCCCGGCATTGGCGTTCAAGGTGTTCCCGGAATAGGGAAGATATACTCCGGCGGAGCCGCCGGTAGCGGGATAGACGGTGCTGGCGGTGCCGTTCCAGCTTGTGAGACCCGCGGCATTAAGATCCGAATGGGCGGGGGAGCTGGCCTCATTGATTCCCATGCCGTTCAGGACCGCCCATTCCTGGTTGACATCGTTGGCCGGCAGCGTCGCTGCTTGCTGTCCTAACTGGAATCCTTGTTGGAAGGTGGGCTTGATGGTCGTCCCGCCGGAAGTATAGCTGGCAGTCGGCGACTGAATACAGTTGTTTCCATAGTAGTAGTCGGCGTCGGCGTTGGTCTGGCTCACGGCGCCGGTGAAGATATAATTGCCGTTTTCAAACTGCCAGGCGCCATTGGCATACATCTGCCCGCCCATGGTTCCCGGGATCAACGCTCCCGTGCAGGGAGGATAGTTGCCGATGAACGCTCCGAAAGCGGAAAAAGGCGTGATTAGCGGCGTATTGGGAGAGGTCACGGTAATGGTGATGTACCCGCTCTCCGACGTGGTTACCCGCTGCAGGCCGTGAGCTTGTCCTACGGCACACAAGTTGTACTTATATTGGAAGGTGAACGAATAAACCGGGGTGGTGCTTAAAGCCGTCGCGGGAAGCGTCTGGGTGGCGGACAGCGTGTTGCAGGTTCCCGTGCCGGCGATCTCGAACTGTTCGCTCCAGGATCCGGCGCCCTGCCCGGCGTTTAGAGTCGTGAAGGAACCATATTGCCCGGTGACGTTGGCCATGATGGCGTTGACGCTGGCGGTCGCCAGGTTCAGAGGCGGCGCGGTGCAACCGCTGACGGCGTCCGTCGCCCAAAACGTGCAGGCGGTCGTGGTTGCCGCCGTCGTAATTTGACTGATGAGTTGCTGCCGGGCGATATTCAACCCCGAATCCGCCGCATAAAACGATCCCCGGTAATTGCCGTAGTATCCATTGATGAGTGTGTCCGAGTTTACGGACACCATCAGTACAATCCCCAAAACGCTCATCAGCGACAATAGAAGAAGAGAGACGACCAACGCGATGCCGTTCTCGCTACCGCCGCGTACCCAGGAGCGGCGCGCCGGTCCCGTCCACCGTCTGCGAGAGCTTGCTGTCATGCTCGTCATAACTCACCTCAGTCGTTCATGCTCATGTTGCGCGGGTTGACGACCACCGACATCCCTTGCACCGTGTAAGAACCCTGGTCGAACGAATTGTGGAAACTATAGGGCATGGTGCCCGGGGCGGTGCGTCCGATCAGCGAGATGCGGATGGAGCGCACCAAGGTGAAATTCCAAGCCTGGTCCGCCGCCGTCGGCGCACCGGGACAGTTTGCCAGCACGTTGCAATACTGGGAGGAATCATAGAAGTACTCGGGCACATTGGTCCCGTACGTCTCGTCGTTCTGCGTGGTGCTATTCCAGACCGTAGCTCCGACTTTGAATCCGATCACCTGCTCCATCACCGTGGCGGTGGTGCCGCCTTGGGTGCGGGTGAGCTTGGGAGTGGAGGAATTCGAAGAATCGACCTTATAGATGACGGGGGCGAGCTTCACGATGTAGTCCTGACCGCAGAACGAGTTCGACAGCTTATTGGGTGTGCCCACCGAGCAGGGCTGGGTTCCTTGACAGGTGCTGATATCCAACGGATCGTTGGCGCGAGTGTTGCTGCCGTTGGCGTTGGTCGCGTTGAACGTGAGCTTTACTGCCGCGCCGGCAACCGCGGGCGCCGCCGTCAGAACTACGGAAGTGTAATGACTGCCGCTGTTTGTATAAAAAAGCAGTTGGTCCCCGGCCACATACTCCGCCGCGGTTTGTGCCAGGGTAAACCCGGAGGCTGCCTGAGCGTAAGCGACACCGGTAGAGGTGTCCGAGCAGTTGTTGATTTGGCTATTCCCGCCGGCGCTGTTGGTGGCGTAGGTTACCGGATAGGTGACCGGATTAGCCGGAGGGATGATATTAATCTGGTCATAGCAGGAAGCGCCGTACGCTCCCCCGCTATAGCAGGACGAGCCCTGGTTTACGACATTGTTGACGATCACCACCCCGAGGGGCCAGCTCGGCATGTTGGCCGCTTGAAAATAATTCTCGCCCGCATTGACCAGATCCATTTCCAGTTGGCTGACGACGCTGCGTAACGACAGGTTGAGTCCCACCTGTCCGCGCAGGCTGGTAGTGGTGGATATTTGCTGGCTGAATAAAGTAAAGGCGCAACCTGCGATGACGAGAAAAATCGTCATGGCAATCATCAACTCCACCAGCGTAAAGCCGCAAGAGGCAGTCGTTGGCTGTTGGTCGTTGGTCTTTGGCCGGAAACCCCGCCTGACTGACGCATCTGTCCGTCGACCCAAAGCCGATCTCATTTCCACTGTGAGCTGCCCGTTCGCCCCTTGTGCGTGTGGGCGTGCCGGCCAACGACCAAAGACCGAAGACCAAGGACGGTTTTTCATGGCCGCACCGTGCTCATCTGAAAGCTGATCGCGGGCATTGAATTCGGAAGCGTCGTAAGTACCGTAAGCCGCCGCGTTCCGGTTACCGGGGTATTCGCTTCAATGATCCACCGTCGATGAAAGACCAGGCTGTTCGTCGGCGCGGTGGTCGCATTGGCGGTGATAATCGTGCCATCCGGCGAGTGTGCCGTGGTCGTGTACACCATGGCGCCGGCCGATCCGCTGGAAACCGTTTCCGCGAAGCAGCCGTAAGTCCCGTTCACGCAATTGCCACTGATGTTGCTGAGATCGATACTCACATCGTCATAGTAGGCAATCGTGCCCGAGGCTCCGCTCGCGCAGGTGGTAGTCTGCAATATGTCCGAGGTCAGGCTACCCACCGAACTGCTGCCCGTGGGCACGCAGACTTGTAACGCGGATTGATCGGGGGAGGATTGATTGGTGCCCGGCCAGCGATTTAAGTCTTCCAGCTTTTCCGAAGTCAGAGTCGATGCCAAAGCTATATACTTCGACTGCCTGCCCCGGGTCACCATGGTGCTGGCCAATAACGCCATGGAGACCGAACCCACCATGAGGATAAAAATGGAGGCCAGGACCTCCATCAGCGTAAATCCACGTTCGCGGTTTCGCTTAGGGACTGGTGGTTGTAACATTGCCAACTCCTGAAACAATCACAGTATTCGTGTACTTCCCGTTGGATAAAACCAGGCAGCCAATGCCGCTGGCACAGGAAGGCGAGCCCCCGGTTGCGGTTACGATTCCGTTGGGATTAAAGGTCAATACGAACGTGGTGGCGCCGCTTTGCAGACTGACGTCACCGCTGGTGGTCCAATATTGCAGCGCGCCGACATTCGAGTAACCGTTGGCACACGCCGGGGGAGTGCCGGAAACCGCTTGCGTCGCCAGTTGGTAGGTGGCCGCGGTGGTCGAAAAGGTGAGGGTGAACGGACACCCGACCATGATGGCTTGATACCGGGCGTTCTGGATAGCCCCGGCGATCGCGGTGGTAGAGGCCGTCAGATGAAAGCCTCGAAAGGCGTTTCCGGCGACGGGAATGGCGATGGCCATCAGGATGATCGCAATGGCTGTGACCGTGACCACTTCAATCAGCGAAAAGCCCGTGGCTCTTCGCCGGACTGGTTCCCGATCCGGCCGCCGCGCAGGACCGCAACTCACGAACTTTTCAGCCGCGCCATGGCTAGGCATCATCTAATCTATTCCTAATCTCTTTATTTATGCCCGTGTCGACGAAATTGTACGACCAAATTACCAGCCGTTAAACTACTTAGGCGACGACGCCCGTTACGACAGTAACGCTACAGGGGGAGGGAGCAGAATCGACTTTGTTCATAGTTTCTTGTCGAATCATGGACGCGACTTTAGCACGCTTCCCTGGTTTCGAGTAGGACCGGCAGGGAATGGTACTAGCGGAGGCAGGGCTGGACTAAGGTAACTATCTAATTCATCGTGGTAAGGAGAACCCATTGGCGTTTACTCGTGAAGAGGCACTTGCATATCATTCCAGCGGCCGCCCCGGCAAGATCGAGGTGGTCCCCACTAAACCCTGTCAGGGGCAGCGGGACCTGAGCTTGGCCTATACCCCGGGAGTTGCCGAACCCTGCCTGGAGATCAAGAAGGACCCGCGGAACGCTTTCAAATACACCGCCCGGGGTAATCTGGTGGCGGTGATTTCCAATGGCACCGCGGTCCTCGGCCTCGGCAATATCGGCGCGCTGGCCGGCAAACCCGTGATGGAGGGCAAGGCGGTATTGTTCAAACGCTTTGCCGATATTGATGTCTTCGACATCGAGGTCAATACCAAAGACCCGCAAAAGATGATCGAATTCTGCCAGATGATCGAGCCTACCTTCGGGGGCATCAATCTGGAAGACATTAAAGCTCCCGAGTGCTTCGAGATCGAAGAGACCCTGAAGGCGAGCATGAAGATTCCGGTCTTCCACGACGATCAGCACGGAACGGCGATCATATCCGCCGCGGCGTTGCTGAATGCGCTGGAACTGGTGAACAAAAAGATCGATCAGGTACGAGTCGTATTCAACGGCGCCGGCGCCGCCGGCTTCTCTTGCGCCGAGCTGTATATCCGCATGGGAGTGAAGCGGGAAAATGTTTTGATGGTCGATACCAAGGGGGTTATCTACCAGGGACGCGCGGCGAACATGAATAAGTACAAGAAGAAGTTCGCGTTGGATACCCCTTTGCGTACTTTGGAAGAAGCGGTGAAGGGCGCCGACGTACTGGTGGGACTGTCGGTAAAGGGCGCGTTCCATCAGGAGCTGATTCGTACTATGGCGGTAAACCCGCTGGTGTTTGCCATGGCCAATCCGGACCCGGAAATTACCCCGGAAGAGGCTAAGGCCGCGCACCCGGACGTGATTATGGCCACCGGCCGTTCCGACTATCCCAATCAGATCAATAACGTCCTGGGATTTCCCTCCATCTTCCGGGGGGCGCTGGATGTGCGCGCCACCGCCATTAACGAAGAGATGAAGGTAGCGGCCGCTTTGGCGTTGGCCAAACTGGCGCAAGAGCCGGTACCTGCCGAAGTCTGTGCCGCTTACGAGGTCGAGTGCATGGAATTTGGCCGGGAATATATCGTCCCTTCGCCCTTCGATTCAAGGGTACTGCCCCGAGTCTCGATGGCGGTGGCCAAAGCGGCCATGGATAGCGGCGTGGCGCAGGAACCGGTACAGTTCGACGCGTATCAACGCGAGTTGGAGCGGCGGGCGGAGATCATTGCGGCTAGACAGAAGTAATGTAAACTGTAAGCCCGTTTGCCAAAAGACAATTGCGAATCAGGGGATAGCATGCCTCCTCTCTATGTCCGAGTACACGCGCGTGATAATGTTGCCATCGTCGTCAATTCAGAAGGATTGCCGGCGGGCACAAAGTTTCCCGATGGGTTGACGCTGGTCGACGCGGTTCCACAATCCCACAAAATTGCGCTGCGAGAACTGTCCCAGGGCGAGCCGGTGATTCGTTACGGCGAAACTATCGGGCACGCCACTCGCCCGATCCCGCAAGGCGCGTGGGTGCGAGAGGAGTTTCTGACCTTGCCCGAAGCTCCGGCACTACACGAGTTGCCGCTGGCCACGCAAACGCCGGCGCCTCTGCCGGCCCTGGAAGGATTCACCTTCGCGGGCTACCGCAATCCGGATGGAAGCGTGGGCGCCAAAAATATTCTGGGAATCACCACCACGGTGCAGTGTGTCGCGCCGACTGTGGAATATGCGGTGCGGCGCATTAAGTCGGAAATCCTGCCACGCTATCCGAACGTAGACGACGTGGTCGCGATTACCCACCCGTACGGATGCGGCGTCGCCATTCAAGCACCCGGTGCGGAGGTGCCGATCCGCACCGTTCGGAACCTTAGCCGCAATCCCAATCTGGGCGAAGAGCCGCTGGTGGTAAGTCTGGGCTGCGAAAAACTACAGCCGGCAGTGCTCTTCCCGGAAGGCCCCTTGTCCCTGCCGCAAAACGAAACTTGGCTGGTGCGGTTGCAAGATGAGGAACACCACGGCTTCGGCGATATGGTGGCCGCCATCATGCGCTTGGCGGAAGCGCGCCTGGAGAGACTGAATCGCCGCATGCGAGTGAGCTGTCCGGCGTCGGAGTTGAGTGTGGGGATGCAGTGCGGCGGCAGCGATGCCTTTTCCGGAGTGACAGCCAATCCCGCCGTCGGCTATGCCGCCGATCTGCTGGTGCGCGCCGGCGCCACGGTGATGTTTTCCGAGGTCACCGAGGTTCGCGATGCGGTTCACCTGCTCACGCCTCGCGCCAGCGATCCCGATGTGGCGCGCGCCTTGATTCGGGAAATGGCTTGGTACGACGAGTACCTGGCGCGCGGCTGCACCGATCGCAGCGCGAATCCGGCGCCCGGTAACAAACGCGGTGGCTTGGCCAACATTGTGGAAAAGGCCCTGGGTTCGGTGGCCAAGGCCGGCAGCACGGCGCTGCGGGCGGTTACCGGTCCTGGGGAACGAGTGACCACCAAAGGGCTGGTGTTCGCCGCCACACCGGCCAGCGACTTTATCTGTGGAACGTTGCAGACCGCGGCCGGGATGAATATGCACGTCTTCACCACCGGAGAAGGAACGCCTTACGGTCTGGCGATGGTGCCGGTCATTAAGGTGTCGTCGCGGACGGCGCTTGCCGAGCGTTGGCCGGACCTGATCGATATCGATGCCGGTCGCATTGCCACCGGTCGAGCAACCATCGAGCAGGTAGGACAGGAAATCTTCCAGTTGATTCTCGACGCGGCCAGCGGACGCAAGCAAACTTGGGCCGATCGGTGGGGACTCCACAATGCCCCGGCCCTGTTCAATCCCGGACCGGTTACTTAGAGGCAGTAGTTAGTAGCTAGTAGTTAGGAGCTAGGAGCCCGCTTCGCCTGTGCCGGATAACCTGACGCCAAGATTGGTCCCCCAAAAAGGAAAATAGCTAGGAGCCCGGCCCCTAGCTACTAACCAAAAGCGACTAGCTACTGCTTTTACTGTACGCTGCCGAAGCTGCCGTAATCGAAATGATCCACTCCACCCACGCCATTAGCCTTATTGGTGGGCGGGGCGTAAGAGGAAGACTGGCGCTCTACGGGCGGCCTGCCGGGGCGGTCGTCCCTTCCCAAACGGAAGCGGCTCACCAGTTGTTCCAGGTCGAAAGCGAGATTGGAGAGGTCCTGGCATGCCTTGGCCGACTGTTGCGCGCCGGTCGAGGATTCGTGAGTGATGCGGGCAATGGCTTCCAGATTATCCTTGATCTGATCGGTCGTGCTGGATTGCTCGGTAGCGGCGGTGGCAATCTGCGTAACCATATCCCCGACTTGCTCGGCGGCTTGAATAATCTCTTCGATCGAAGAGCCCGCTTGAGTGGTGGTATCGACGCCCTTCTCGACCTGCTTGGTGCCGGCTTCCATGTTGGCGACGGCGGTCTTGGTTTCGTTCTGCACGCCCTCGATCATCTGGGCAATTTCCTTGGTGGCTTTGGTGGTGCGTTCGGCCAGTTTGCGAACTTCATCGGCGACGACGGCGAATCCGCGTCCTTGCTCACCGGCGCGGGCAGCCTCGATGGCGGCATTGAGGGCCAGCAAGTTGGTCTGGTCGGCAATGTCGTCGATGACGGCAACGATTTTCCCGATGTGATCGGATTGCTTGCCCAATGCCTCAATCCGCTTGGCGGTGGCGCCGACGGAATCGGCAATCGACCGCATATTGCTTAAGGATTCGTGGACGATTCTTCCGCCTTGTTTGGCGCTTCCCGCGGCGGTTTGTGCGGCGCTGGCGGCGCGATGACAGTTGTCGGAAATCTGCAGGACTGAGGAAGCCAGTTCCTGGACCGCGGTGGCCACCTGCGTGGTTTGATCGCTCTGAGTACGGGAACCCTCGGCGCTTTCACTGGCGGCGGCGGAAATTTCCTCGGTGGCGCTGGCGACTTGCTCGGCCGCGACCGCAACCTTCGTCATAGCCGCATTCAGCTTGGCGGCAAAGCTATTGAAACATTTGCAAATCTCTCCCACTTCGTCATGAGAATCGATGGGAATCTGAATCGTAAGATCGTCGCTGCTCTCGGCTTCGCGGATCAAGTCCGCGGCTTTCCGCAGAGGGGTGGCAATCTTGCGGGCATTGATTACGGTAAGGCCAATACCCACCGTGACCATCACGACCAGCAATCCGATCGACCAGGTATATGTGGAGGCCGCTCTAATCTGGCCATCCTTTACTCTCTCCGTGGCCTGATTCGCGACGAAAGCGTCCAAGTCGCGGAGCCCATCCTGGCAGCCGTTGAAATCATCCAAGCTCTTTCCCAGGACAAGTTTGTTGCCTTCTTCCACCTGGCCCTGGTCGGCCAAGGACATCAATTGGTCCAGATCGGCCGAGAAATTATTCCAGGAACTCTTGAACTTGTCGTAGCGCGAGCGCTCGTCTTCGGTCTCGATCAGCGGCTCGAAGGCCCCTTGGGCGGCACGAGCCTGATCGCGCATATCATTGATTTCTTTGTGCAGCGCGGGAAATCCGGCACGGTCGACGATCAGGTGGCGATACTGAAGTCGCCGAAGATTGGCAGCCGTCATCCGGATATCAGCCAGTTTCAGCACGGTAGGCAAATCATGAGCGGCGAGGTGTTTGGAATTGGCGCTCAAAACCGAGATTTGCGATGCCGAGAACAGACTTATGATCGCAGCCAGCGCAATAATCATGCCGCAAGCTATGAACAGTTTCGTTGAGATCTTCAGATCAGAAAAACCCGGCATTCCCAGACTCCCCTCGATGGTGCATTAGCGGTCACTAATAACTATCGACGTAAAGCGAGAAAGCTTTAGAGTTCCCGAGCACACTTTTTCTGTTTGGGCTCGGGATACAATCCGTTTCTAATCTTTGGTTTGCCGGAGAAGCGATGTTCGTTCATCCGCAGTGTCCGCCCTCCCTGCACAGGGCGATCGTCTACATGGATCTACTTAGAGGAGCGCAATTGGTGCGCCGGCGTCCCGCCGGCTGTTGGTGCGGGCGTCTGCTGCGCGGAGTCGAAGCACCTCTGCGCTCCGGTGTACGCGCACGATATCTTCGACTCGTCCCGGCGTGCCGGGACTCGCTCTGGGTGACAATTGAATGGACGTTCGAAATGCTGGCACACCTCAAACAAGTGACAACGGCTGGAAGCCCGCGCACCCAGGGGGAAGCGACGGCCGCTTCAGTGCGGCCGTCGCCTTCCATCAATGAGACGCGCTGGTTCCCCCCGCGGCTGGCGCCGGGGTGTTGGCTTCTTGTCCGGCCTGGGCCGTTACTTCCTGCTCGGCTTGGTCGGCGGCGTTCATTTGCTGATCGATGGTTTTCGCATCGTTCGGATCGGGCGGGGGAGCGATTTGGGCAAAGGGAGCGGTAGTGGGAGCGGCAACCGCGGAGGGCGGCGCTGCGGGAAGTCCTCCGGAGCCTTGTTTCTGGCGGAGTTCCTCCATGCCGCGATCGATGGTTTCGCGCATGTGATTCTGCATGTCCTGCAAATCGGCCAACGCTACCGTAACGGTGGTGGACTTGGCGCACTCGGAATTACCCTTGCTGGCCAGCACGACCAGAGAAGCCGAGGTGGCATCCGGTGGCGGAGGCGTTACCAATTGCAACACATCGCCGTCGGTTAACGCACACTCCGCGCCCGACGCGTCCACCACATCCAGGGGGCCACCGGCTACAAAGACATGGGTATGGCCATCGCCCAACATGCGGGCGATGCCACTGGAGGCCGGATCCACGTCCTGATGGTTCGCCGTCTGTTGCGCCTCGGCATTCTCCAGCGCAATTTGGCTTTGAACCTCGACGGCAATCTGCTGTTTTACTTCCGGCGTCAGCGCGGGAGCGGTGTTGGCGGTGGGCGGAGGAGCGGACGAGGCCGCCGATTCCCTCCCCGCCTCGTAGGCGGCGGCAAGTTCACTGGAAATCATGTAATCGGTTAGCCACAGCGCGGGTGTCGCATACACCGGGTACGGGGCAAAATATCCGCCATAGTAGCCATACCAAGGAGCGCCGCCCCATCCCCAAGCGAAGACGATCGGCGCTCGCCACGGGTGATAGGCCCATCCGTAAAACCCGATGGGATAGTAGCGTACCGGAGCATATACATTAATGACTACTCCACGATAGGAGTAGCCGCGGTAATAACTTTCATACATGTGTCCGTGGTAGTAGTAGCTGCGCCGCGCGAAATCATGTCCCTGATAGACGTAAGGCCGCTGAATGTACCCTGGTCGGCCGCGCTCGGCGAAAACCCGCGAATGATCCGGGCGCTCGACCACCACCCGCCGACCACCATTGAGCGAATTATGAATCTCCATGCCGCGTCGCGCGTCATGGACGTCGCTAATCCGGCCATTGGGACGGCGCTGGAGCGCATTGCCATTGCGCAGTTGCTGCTGGTGGCTGCCCAAGGGCGCGGGCCGGCCGGCGATACCGTAACTGGCCGGACGCACCGCCGGATTGTGAACAGGTCCGCCGGGCCTCCCCATCGATCCGGGCTGATGAACGACCGTGGAGCCACTGCCGGGTCTACCGGCATTCGTATTGGCCCCGGCGGCAGGCCTATTCGCGGTTACGCTGGAATGTGCCGTGCTCGGCCCATTGGCGGCCGGCCGGGTCGTCGTTGTGCCCGTGTGGGTGGCGGTACCGTTAGTCGTTGGTCCGGTATGGGTACCGCCCGCGGAAGCGCCACTATGGGGCGCAGTCGTACCTGCGGCCGGCTTGCCTGGACTCGCTGGCCCGTGGGCGCCGGCGTTGCCGGCGGGTTTGGTATGGGCGACAGCCGGTTTCTCCGCCGGCTTTTCCGGCTTCTTGTCTTGAGCTGACAAACCGACGGCGCCCAGCAAAATCAAACCTGTGGTCAATGACACCCTAAATACAAAAGACTTCAACATGAATCGCTCCTTCGTCGCTTCCATACTATCGATAGAATGCGCGGGTAATGCTTGGAAGAATCTGGAATCCAGGAGTTAGGAGTTAGAATCACGGCCCGAAATTCTAACTTCTAACTTCTAACTTCTAACTCCTGAATTCTGTTATTGGATATCCTTTACCTTACCGTTGAGAAAAATAATCTTCATGTCCGGGTAATAGTAGATTTCCTTAGGCCCCAGACTGGCTACCTTTTGCGGCTGACCAAGCATTGCCACCACTTCCTCTTTGCTTTGCCCCAGAGCGATGGTTTGCGGAGATGCCGGCGGCACGTCGGCGGGCGGTGGGGGTGGCGGGATCGGCGCCATCATGGTCGCCGCCGGCGTCTCGGGCACGGGAGCGTCCGCGGTCACCACCTCGGAGATCGTCCGCAGCACTTCGTCGGCGGGAGGAACAGAGCCTTTGGGATACAGAATCTTTAACTGTCCGTAGAAACGAAGCTCCCCATAAGGATCGCTATACAACTGCAAAAGCACTCCGTCTTTCGCCACGCTATAACCGGTAATCCAAACTTTTTCACCCTCGACAAATTTACGTCTGGGGTAGACTTCCGCCGGCGGATTCCCGGGAGTGCGCATGGAAATTGCCATATCGCGCCCAAAACCGCTCCAGCCCTGGGTCACTTTGCCATTCTTGTAAGTATTCATCGGAGGCATAGGCGAGAAGATGGCATACATCAGCAGTCCTTCCTTGTGCAGGACCAGCACTGTGCCTGGTGTCACGATATCGCGTCTGTCGGCCGTGACCGTGGTCAACGCAAACTGCCCTTTGAGCTTCTGTTCCAATGCCGTCTTTTCGGTATCGTTCTGCGCCTGAGCCGGCAGCGTCATACACAGACACATGGCCGCGACTGCCAAACCGGTCAAGCTTCGTAAGCTACCTCGCATCAATTTCCTCCGCTTCCGTCAGTTGTTAAATCAAAAACACTTCCATCTCACATCGGGCGCAGTTGAAACGCAGCTCCAGACGATGGCCTTCTTCGTCCCGCAACACCAGGGGGACACAGGTCAGTGCCTGGTCTGTTCGTTGCGGACAAAGGCCCAACTCATGCCTCAGGCAATAGCGCGTGGTCATAACCTTGCGGCCGCGCAAGTCCAATCCCGATTCGGCGCCCGGTTCGATTTGCGTGACCCCATGACGGCGGTAGAAGGCTTCCGCCTGTTGGTTTAAAACATTGCCCAGATAGGAAAGTTCCGTCTCCGGAAAAATAATCATTGGCCCCGGGCCCCAGGGCCGCGGTTTCGGGCGGTTCCGCTCGCGCACTTCGCGCAGACGCTCCAGCACCTCGCGGCGCAATGCATTGATGGTCGAGATGGGCAGGAAGGGAGCGGTCCCGTAGAGTTTGACTCCGGAGCAGGCAAACTCCGTATCTCCGGTTTTTTTCAGTTGGCGGCGGATTGTAGCCGCTGCCGCTTCCGGATTGGTCGCGGGCGGCGGCGTACCGGGGATCGTTATCCCGGCCACGTTGCCGTCTTCATCGCGAGCCTCCAATTCGAGTCCCGGACCCAGTTTGAGCGAAACCGCAATTCGCCTTGGCTTTCGGCGATGTTCGAGTTGTGCTAGAAACTCGTGGTCGTGATTGCGAAAAACTTCCAGACCGGCTTCCAGTCCCTCCAGTTTGTTCGGCGTGATCAAGCGGCCGTCCGCGGCATTGACCAGCGTGCCGAGCAACTCGCCCCGGCTATCGAAGTAGCAGAGGCCATCGCCGGCATGGAGCGCGGGACCGGGAGATAGTACAAAGGTGGCGCCACGGATCGCCTCCACGCGGCCCACCGGTTCGCCGGTCATTTTCGGCGTTAACGGCGAACCGATCGGCGACTGGCGGCCGTGTAGAAAGTAATTCGTAAATCCGCGATTGAAGGTTTTAGCGGGATCGGGAGCAAAGTCCACCGATCCGCGGCCGGAGGAGCCGCGCCGCACACCTATGGCATCCAATTGTTGCGAGTAGTGCGCCACCACGTTGGCTACATAGGCCGTATCCTTAAGCCGGCCCTCAATCTTGAACGAGCTAATGCCCGCCTCCAACAACTCACCCAATTGATCGGTGAGGTTCAAATCGCGAAGGGAAAGCAAATGGCGCCCGGGCACCAAAACGTGGCCTTCCGCGTCCAGTAAATCGTAGCGCTTGCGGCAGGGTTGGGCGCACTCGCCGCGATTGCCACTGCGTCCGCCCAGGGAATAACTCAGGTAGCACTGGCCGCTATAGCACACGCAAAGAGCGCCATGAATGAAGCACTCGAGTTCGATGGCCGGCGCCGCCTGCCGAATCGCCCGGATTTGGCCGAGATCGAGCTCTCTAGCCAGGATGACACGCTGGAAACCGGCTTGTTCCAGGAAGGCTACGCGCTCCGGCGTATGGTTGTGCAACTGGGTACTGGCGATTAGCGGCAGCGGGGGAAGCTTGCACTCGAGCAATCCCACGTCTTGGATAATCAAGCCATCGACCCCCGCCTGATGGGCTTGCCATGCCATCGCAACCGCGGTGGAAATTTCCTCGTCATGAAGCAGGGTATTGAGTGTGAGATAGACACGAGCCCAGTACCGATGGGCATACTGTGCCAGAGTGGCGATGTCGGCGAGAGAATTCCCGGCAGTTTCGCGAGCGCCGAAGCGCGGCGCGCCCACATAGATGGCGTCGGCTCCGCAGTCAATCGCCGCTTGTCCACCGTGGAGATCGCGGGCTGGCGCGAGTAATTCGACCGGCGACAAAGGCTTCACCGCGACCTCAAGGCCGCCAGACCCACGCAGGCGGTGAAGTGAAACGTACTGCCCTCGCCCACCGTGCTTTCTGCCCAGACTTCGCCGCTCATCATTTTGGCCAACCGCGAACAGATGGCCAGGCCCAGTCCCGTGCCTCCATAGCGGCGGCTGGTGCTGCAATCGGCCTGGATAAAAGGATCGAAGATCGAATCCAGTTTGTCGGAGGGAATCCCAATGCCGGAATCGCTCACACTGATGTGAATTTCGGCTTGGTGTTCCTTAAGCGGCAGGCTCTCGACTTCCACTACGATTTTTCCGTGCGCCGTGAACTTCAAAGCGTTATTGATGAGGTTTTGCACTACTTGGCGCAAACGCTCGGGATCGGCGATGATGCGCGCCGGCACGTCCTGCGCCAAGGTGCACGCCAGCTCCAAGCCTTTTTCTTCGGCTGCCGGCGCCAGCGCCTTCAGGACATCCCCGAAACAGTCCTCCAGACTAAATTCAACCGGGCTCAGATCGAGCTTCCCCGCTTCGACTCTGGAGAAATCGAGGATGTCGTTGATGACCACCAGCAGCGACTGTCCTGAAGATTTCGCAATGCGGAGATACTCGCGCTGTTCGGCCGTCAATTCCGTGTCCAGGGCTAAATCCGTCATTCCCAGCATGCCGTTGAGCGGAGTACGAATCTCATGGCTCATGTGGGCCAGGAACTCGCTCTTCGTGGCATTCGCCGTTTCGGCGGCTTCCTTCGCCAGCCGCAACTTTTCTTCGGCTTGTTTGCGATGAGTGATATCCAGAAAGCTGGCGCGTATTAACTTGCGATTGGCGGAAGGCAAGCGGGCGAGCCGGGTTTCACAAATCAGGTCCTCGCCTCGACCATTGTGAATGGCTCGTTCAACGACTACTTGCTCTCCGGCCAGAGCTCGTTCGGCGTAGGGCAGGAAGGTAGTGGCGGGCGGCAAGCCATCCGGTTGCTTCTCCGGATAGAAGGGCAGAACGCCCTTGCTCATCAATTCCTTCCGCTCACACCCGAACAGTCGCACCGCGTTCGTGTTCACTTCCACCAGTTGCATCCGTTGCAGGTCGAGGACCACGATGGCTTCCGGCGCATATTCCACCAGCACACGAAAGCGTTCCTCGCTTTCGCGTAACGCCGCTTGCGCCGCGCTCTTGCGGCGGATCTGGGCCAGCAGCGCCAGAATCAGCGTCAACTGCAAGAACCCGAAAGCGACGGCCGCCACTACCGCCGCGCGGAAATCGCGCCAGAGCGAGGGCCTTTGATTGACGATCAGGCTCCCGTCGGGCAAACTGTGCTCCGAAATCCCCCAACGCTGCAGTGCGCGCTCATCGAACATCGGCACCTTGGGAGTATTGAAGGAGGTAACCGGTTCCCGCAGCGTCACTTGCCCTTGCAGAATGTCATGCACCAGTTTGGCCGCTTCGGCGCCTTCGGAGGCGTAATTCACCATCGAGCCGCCCAAGACACCATTGCCCAACACGGTATCAAACATCCCCAAGACCGGAGCATTCGCTACTCTGGCTACTCTCTTCGCGACCTCTGTGGGAATAAAAGCCCGGCCGGAGCCATCGGCATACACCGAGGAATAAAGAATCACGCTATGCGGAGGAGGTGCGGCCACCAGCGCCAGCAGTTGCTCCAGCGAGAGGTCGCTGGTGTATTCGATCGCCACTCGGTCCGGGCTGGCGGCAAAGGCATTGCGCGCCTCCTGCTCTCGTTGTTTATCTTCGCCTCCAACTCCGCTCACGAAGATGATTTGCCGGGCGTCGGGGAACAGCTTCAACGCCAAATCAACGTTTCCCTGAAAATCCATACCCATGGAGCGAAGGGCGATGCGATGCCGAGTGTCGGTCAAGGCGAGAATGCGGGGACCGGCGATAGCAACCACCGGCTGATCCGGAAACACGTCCTTGGCATCCGTCAGCAGAAAATCCAGCGCCAAACCGTGCACGGTGACCACTAAATCCACCTTGCGTCCGGCAAACTTGCTGCGCAGCAGTTCGATCATCTGCCGTCGATATTCGGGGCTGGTATTTCGGGAAAGATCCAAATACTCGAAGAAAATCGTCTCGTTGGGCACGCCGGTATTTGCCAAAGCCTTGCGCAACGCCGGTCCGAACTCTTCATAAGACGGCAGGTTTTCTCCAAAGGAATATAAGACCACGACGTTCCCTGAAGACTGGGCGGCCGGTTGGTTGATCTGCGCCACAGCGGCCATTGTGGCGAATCCCAACAGACAAAGAACTGCCAGCAGGCCCGCGGACCAACTCGCGGCCAGCCCGGCCGAACGAATGGACTCGGTGGTCGTCGTGACCTTCGTTCCGCTCACGGATTCATCGAGCGCCTTAGAAACCATACGATCTTGCACTGCCGTTTACCAACGGAAACATGAAATCATCCTCCGCGCCTATACTCTGTACCGGTCCAGACTCGTGGCCCTCCGGCGCGCGATAATTTCCTTTGTTTTGCGCATATTAACAGACTGCGGCCCCGGGTAGTACCGTTACCCGCCGCCAGGGTTGCTTTGCCCAATCTCAGAGGGGGTTTTCCGTTTGTGGCCGGGCTGCGGGCGGTCCGGCCAATTTATCGAGTTTGATCGAGTGTACGCACATCCGGTTTCTACCCTCGTTCTTGGCCTGATAGAGGGCGGCATCGGCGGCATCGATCAGCCGGCTTTCGTCGCCCACCGCGCACTGCTGCACGTTCAACGCGCCGACACTGATGGAGACCTTGGCTCCCACCCCGCCCACGTCGGCCGATGCGGTGGAAATCAGTTCGCACATTCGCTCACCCATTTGGGTTACATCGTAGAGATCACAGGCCGGGGCCACGATGAGAAATTCGTCGCCTCCATAGCGGCCGACGACATCGTAGACGCGTACGGCGCAACGCAGCAGGCGGGCCACATGGCGCAGGACGACATCGCCGCCTTGGTGGCCATAGTTGTCGTTCAACCGTTTGAAATGATCGATGTCGGCCAACAATATTCCGATTTGACCGCCTTCGCGTTCGCCGCGCGCCAGCAGGGTCGAAAATTGTTCGATCACGGCGCTGCGGTTCCATAAACCGGTTAACGAATCGTGGCTGGCCTCGTAGCGGGCGGAAGCCAAAGCCGCGAGCAGCTGTTCCTGAAGATTGACAATGCGCTTCCCGATCTCGATCCGGGCCCGCAGTTCGGCCGCCAGAATAGGCTTCACCAGATAGTCGTCGGCCCCGGCGCTGAGCCCTTCCAGGATGTCCTTGCGCTCGCCCCGTGCGGTAGCCATGATCAGGTAGGTATATCCGCGTTCCGAATTCAGACGTACGCGGCGGCAAACGTCCAGGCCGCTACAGCCAGGCATGGACCAATCGACAATGGCAATGCGGGGCGCATCCGTTGGGTGCAACAGGATCGCGACCGCCTCCTCGCCATCTCGAGCTAGCAGGACCTCGAAGCCCCACGATTCGAGTAGCCCCTTGACCAGGGTGGAGGCAACGATATCGTCGTCCGCAATAAGGACTTTCCGCACCAGTAACACTCCCGGAGAACCGAATCGGATCAACGCACACGGGCGCACCGGCTGCTTACAACCGCTGGTACGCCCGCTTGATTGCTTCCTGCGTTGTCAACACATTGTCTTTGCGTTACTTCCACGCCAGGAAACCTTCCCCGGTCGTGTCTTCCATCGGTTCCGTACCTTTTACCACAAACCGACGTAACTGGACATCGGCAAAACCGCATAAAACATTACTTATAGACCTTAGAAAAGCTCAAATGGGCTTCGGTAGTTGTGGAACTTGCAGGCGCGATATACCATGCTTCCATTCGATAAAGTATAGAAACGCGGGCTGTTAGCTCAAACATTTCGGGAAACACCGAGGGAAATCATCCATGTCCAACGATGCTGCGCGTCGCAAGTTTATTCAGCAAATGGCGGCCGGTCTGGCGGTCGCTGTTCCCCTGCCACTGTTGGCCCGTGACGCTCCGGCTGCGGCTCGTCAGGCTCCCGCTCTCGATTTGGTTCCGCAGAAGCACGTATTCAGCATTGCGGAATTCGGCGCCGTGCCCGACGGCACCACGCTCTGTACCAAGGCCATTCAACGCGCGGTGGACGAATGCGCTAAGTCGGGCGGCGGCAAAGTGGCCGTGCCCCCAGGAAGGTTCCTCACCGGTGCGATCTTTTTGCGCAGTCATATTGAATTCGAAGTCATGGCGGGCGCCACCCTGTTGGGCAGCACCAATATGGACGACTATCCGGTCATCGCGGGAAGCTGGGAAGGCATCGATCGCCAGATTCATGCCTCCATGTTTACGGGCATGGATTTGGAAAATGTCGCGATCGTAGGCCGGGGCACTATCGACGGCCAGGGCCAGGGCTGGTGGGACGCCCACATCCAGACCAAGGCGCTACGGCAAAAATTGGGAATCACCGAACGCGAGCCGGAAAACCCCGCCGGATCTCTGCTGCGTTGGCCCCGCCCGCGCATGATCAACTTCTATCGCTGCAAGAATGTGCTGTTGCGGGGCATCACAATCGTGAATTCGCCCTCCTGGAACGTTCATCCGCTTTTGTGCGAGAACGTCTGGATCGAAGGCTTGACGATTATCAATCCCGAAAAGTCTCCCAATACCGATGGCATCGATCCCGAGTCCTGCCGCAACGTACGCATTTGCAACTGCTATATTGCCACCGGCGACGATTGCATCATTATGAAGTCGGGTTACCGGTATGGCGCGGGCGGAGTACCGTGCGAGGACATCGTGGTTACGAACTGTGTTTTCGGCTATGGCGTCTCGGCGGTGGGCATTGGCAGCGAAACCGCCGGTGGCGTGCGCAATGTGGCCATCAGCAACTGCGTGGTTGACGGCGGGCATCGCGGCATTAACATCAAAACCTCCCGCGGCCGCGGCAATGTGATCGAGAACGTCACCGTGTCCAACCTTATCATGCGCAACTTGACCGGCACGGCGCTGCTGATCACCGCTCTGGCCTACCCCGGCGAGCAGCATCCGCCGGAGTTTTATGTCCACGAACGCCAAGCCCATCCGGTCAACGAGCTTACGCCTACGGTACGCAATCTATATATGAGCGACATCGTCATGGAGGGCGTAGCCCGCGCAGCCGGCCTCTCCGGTTTGCCGGAACAATTTCTGGAGGACGTCAAGGTCCGCAATGTCGAGGTCCATTCCGCCGAGAGGGGATTTTTCGCGGAATGGGTGAGGGGACTCACCGTCGAGAATGTGGTAGTCAACGCGAAAGGGCCGGGATTCGACTTGAAGAATATTCAAGACTTGGAGTTGCATCACGTCACCTCCAAAAAACCACAAGCACAACAACCGGTCATCCAGTTGACGGGCGTGGAAGATGCGATCATCCAGTTCTGTACGGCGGCTCGGGATACAGGAACCTTCGTACAGCTCAGCGGTACGGAGAATCGGGGCATTGCCCTGGACATGAACAAGCTGGGCAAAGCGGCGAAGGCCGTTGCCTTCAGCGATGGCGCCACGGAAGCGGCGCTGGAGAAGACTTCTTTGTCGTAGTCCGATTGCCCCGCAGGCGGTGCAGAAAGCATCGCCTGCAGCCATGATGCCGGAATAGCCCTATAGCTTTAAGCACATCAATCCGCCCAATCGCCCGCTAAAGACTTCATTTGCCGCGTTCACATTAGCGTTTCATAATGCGCGCCGGACAAAAATAATTAAAGCTGACCGCGTAATTGCCGATAACCACTATACGCAAAGGGACCGGGGGCCTTGGACTCGTTTGCAGGAAGGAGTAAGGCCTTGAGAAATAGAACGACAAAATTCGCAGCAATCGCGGTATTTGGCCTGCTGGCTGTGGGGTTCGCCTTCGCGACGAACACCGCCACCAGCAGCATGACCGTGACGGCCACTATCAATCCAAACTGTACCATTTCCGCTAACCCGCTGGCATTCGGCGTTTACGATCCAGTAGTCACCAATGCCAGTAGCCCACTGACTACCAGCACTACGCTGGCCGTCACTTGTACGGCCGGTGACACGCCTACCGTGACCCTGGGACAAGGAAGCCACGCGGCTGGGGATTCCACCGATGCCTCCCCGGACCGGCGCATGCTGGCTACAGTCAACGCTACTTCCTATTACTTAAGTTACACGCTGCTGCAGCCGGATGACGCGACCCCCTGGGGAAACACCTCAGGCACCGGGTACGGTTATCTAGGCACCGGAACAGCGGGTTCGATTACGGTCAATGGGTCAGTTGGTCAGAACCAGCAAATGCCCGCCGGCAACTATAGCGATAGCGTCGTGGCGACGATCACGTTTTAGTTTGCACCGGTCGAAATTTACGAACCGGTGAATGGGTCCCTTTGAGAATGGAAGAGAAGCACAATGCAAGCAGGCAACGCAAAAGGCCGGAGAGTATCGCGAATCGCGCTAGTGATAGCGGCGATTGGATGGTCTGTGCCGGCCTTCTGCGGGACCTTTACCGTTAGTCCGGTAAGGATCAGCCTTTCGGCCTTGCGGCCCAATACCATTCTCCAAGTTACCAACAGTAATGACGAAGCGGTCACCCTGCAGGCGCACGTCCTGGTCTGGACGTCGGACGGGGAAAAAGACGTTTACCAGGACAGCGATGAGGTCATGCTGAATCCGCCCCTGGCAACCGTCGCCCCCAGGCAGACGCAATACATAAGACTAGGCCTGCGCTGGCCCAACGAGACCACGCAGGAGCGTTCCTATCGGTTGATCGTCGAGGAAGTCCCGCGCCCCCCCAAAGCGGATTTCCAGGGCGTCAATACCCTGTTGCGGTTAGTGATACCGATTTTTGTGGCGCCGCGGGTGGCTTCGACTCCCCGGCTGTCCTGGGAAGCGGTACGAACCAGCGATAACCACATCAAGTTGGTCGTCAAAAATCTAGGCACGGCACACATCCAGATCAGGTCGCTAGACTTGGCCAGTGCGGATACGCCAGACGCCCTCATTCACAACACTCAGCCCATTTACCTGCTGCCCAACCAGCAGCGGGAATGGCTCATCAATGACGACGCGATCCGTCTTGCCCGGCGGCTCGCAATCGTCGCGGCCACAGATGCAGGAGCCTTCCATGAAACGGTTGCGGTCGACCGTCCTTAGGCTACTGTGGCCGGCGGTGCTTCTCGCGCCTCTTTCGGTTGGTTTCGGGCAGACCACCTCGACGGACTCCAGCCGGCATGCCCCCACTCCGATTTGCGACAATGACGGCGGGGAAATCCATTGTTCCGCTAGCCGCCCGGCGACTGCGGGCGTTTCCGCCCCGCCGCGGCCGGCAGCTCTTCTCGCACCCGTTTTGACCGATCCCGAGAAGGCTCTCGTGCCTCCCAAAGCTCATCGGCAGCTCCTCTCCTCTGCGGTTTGCGAGAGCGATGATGAGGGAGAAATTCATTGTTCCGGCGACCACCTCGCCTCGCCCAGAGTTCCCCCGGTGCAGCGGCGGGCGGCGACGGTCACGCCACCGGCGGCTGCTAGCGCACTCGCCGCGAGTGCGGGCAGCGCTTCCCGGCAGGTTGCCTCTCCGGTTTGCGACAACGATGCGGGAGAGATCCACTGCTCCGCCGGCGGCCACGTCGCCACCGGCCTCCCCGCATCGCCGTGGCCGGCGGCCACCAATCCGCCATCTTCCAACGCTCCCGGAAACAACCTGGCTACGGCCAAGGTTTCCCGGCCGGTCCGCTCTTCGATTTGCGAGAACGAGTCGGGAGAGATTCACTGCTCTAAGGAAGCCAGCTCGACTCCGCCGGCTTCCGCCAATGCCTCTGCCGCGCCGGGAGCGGCTCCAGCGCAATCGGCAACGCTCAAGGCTCTGATATCGCCCCAAGGCGGAAACGTTACATCCGTATCCTCTCTCGCCCCGTCGAATCCAAATTCCCCGCCTTCGCCACACGAAGTTATGCTGGCAGTGCGGATCAACGGCCGGCCGGCGAGCGAATTCGCGCAGGTGATTCAGCAGGGAGATAGCCACTTTTACGTCAGTCCCGACTTGCTTCGGCAGTGGCGGCTGAACTCCGCTCGAGCCGATGCCTGGAGCATAGGGGACCAAACGGTGTACCGGCTGGATGAGCTGCCGGGAGTCAAGACGAACCTGAACTCCGGCGAGCAAGTGCTTTCGCTCAACGCGACCGCCGCGGCATTCACCGCCACCGCTCTGGACGCATCCACTCGGCCGCAAGCCGTTGAGGCGATGCACTCTTCCCCGGGACTGTTTCTGAATCATCAGCTGCAATATACCTACGCCGATCAAAAGTCGGTGGAGGCGGGCTTGTTTGAAGCCGGCTTCTTCAGCCAACTCGGCGTCTTGACCTCCCGCTTTTCGGACAGCAATTTCGAGACTTCTACTCCCCTGCGTCTGGACACGCAGCTCACGCGCGAGTACCCGGAACGGATGGCGGCCCTCACCGTGGGCGATGCGCTCAGCTCCAATGGTCCGTGGGCGCGTCAGATCAACTACGCGGGAGTGCGCTGGGCCAGTGATTTTTCCACGCAGCCCAATTTCGTGCCTGTCGTAATGCCTAGTCTGGCGGGTTCGGCCGCCGAGCCCTCCACGGTGGATATCTACGTCAACGGCCTGCGCACCTACCGGCAGCAGGTTGACGCTGGCCCCTTTGCCATTCAAAACGTTCCCGTGATCACCGGGGAGGGCCAAGTTCAAATGGTGGTGACCGACGTTCTGGGAAGGCAACAGGTCATCACCCAGTCTTACCTCAACACGCCGCAACTGTTGCGCCCCGCCGTCAACGAGTACACCTACGAAGCGGGCAGCATGAGGCGCAACTTCGGCACCGCCAGCGATGATTACGGTTCCCCGTTCTTTGCCGGCTCCGAACGTCATGGTTTCAGCAAGATCCTGACCCTGGATGGCCGGGCGGAAGTGACCACCCAGCAGCAAACCTTGGGCGCCGGCGCGGATGTTGGCTGGTTCCCCTTGGGCGTGATCAGTGGCGAGTTGGCCGTGAGTCACAGCGACTTGGGGCCGGGCGGATTGTTCTACGTTTCCTTCCAGCATAGCGCGCGCTCCCTGGGCTATTCGGGAACCATACAAGTGGCCAGCAGCACCTTCCAGCAATTGGGTATGATCGCCGACGAGCGCGCGGCCAAGCTCCAGGCCCAGTTCCAGGTTACCCATGCGATGGGAAGGCGCGGATCCATTTCCGTGGGTTATCTGCGGCAGGAAAATCGGCCCTATCTGGACAATGTGCAGCCCATGAAGCAGGACTTCAGCGGCATCAGCACCTCGTTCAGCTACCGCATGGGAAGCCGCATGTACCTCACGGTGGGGACAAATCTGTCGAACAGCTTCGCCAACGCGAGTTCGGCCAACGTTACGTTGCTGGTGCCGCTGGGGCCGCGCAACATGATGTTGACCACCAGCAATGTTCAGCAGGACGGCACGCAGTCGTCCACTGTGGAATATATGAAGCAATTGCCGGTCGGGAACGGCTTGGGCTATACGGTCAAGACCAACATAACCGATCAGGCGAGCACGGATGTCGATCTCTCGGCGCAGACCAATAATGGGAAGTACGAGCTGGAGTCCACGCAACAAGCCTCCGGCATTAGCTCGCGATTTACAGAGACGGGCAGCCTGGTACTACTCCACGACCGGATTCTGCCTTCGCAATGGCTGAATAACAGCTTTGCCGTGGTCGAGGTGCCCGGTACTCCCGGCGTCAAGGTCTATACCAACAATCAATATATTGCCAGCACCAGTTATCGGGGATTGGCGGTAGTGCCCTCCCTGGTGCCTTATAACCGGAACACCATTCGTCTGGACGACGACGGCGTGCCGGTCAATCTGGGAATGGACTTCACCGATAAGACGGTTGTGCCCATGTCGCGCAGCGGGGTCTTCCTGACATTTGCCGCCACGCCGGCGATGGGCGCGCTCTTTCAACTGGTCACCGAGAATGGTACCCCCCTTCCCCTGGACACGGAAGTCACGATCAATGCCAACTCGACGATCTACACGGTTGCCCTGCGCGGGGAAGTCTTCGTCTCGGAAGTTTCCTTTCCCGCCCACCTCCATGCCCGTTGGGGGAACCAGCAGTGCGAAGCCGTCGTCAAGGCCGGACCGGAGAATAAACCCCTGCCACGCATCGGGCCGGTCACCTGTAAGGTGCGCCTATGAGCCGCCGCGCCACCATCCCGGTGTTACTGGCGGCTTGCCTGCTGTTGACGGCGCCGGCTTTCGGCATCGCGGTCTGCACGGTGGGTCCCCTGACCACGGCTTTCGGCGTTTACAACAGCCTGGGCAACAATCCCTCCGACACGTTGACCACGATTACCGTTAGTTGCACGGGCAACATCGGGGATCCGGTCAATTACACGCTCGCGCTCAGCACCGGCCAGAGTGGTAGCTTTTCCAACCGGGTGCTGTCGGCGGGAAGCGCCCACCTGGGGTACAACCTGTATCTCGACTCCTTCCATGCGACCGTCTGGGGAGACGGCACCGGCGGCAGTTCCACTCTGTCGGGCGGCTACAATCTCTCCTCCACTTCGCAGCAAACGACGTTTACCGTATACGGGCAAATCAACGGCGGACAGAATTCGGCCACGGTTAGTTCCGGCTATAGCGATTCGGTAGTGGTCACCCTCACTTATTGATTCTCCTGGAAGCCAGAACTCCGCCTCCGAAAGATCCCCGGCCGGCTTGCCGTAAGCTACACTAGAAGTGGTGAAAATCGGCGTCGATATCCGGCACATCACCGACTTTGGTGTCGGTACGTACATCCGCAACATTTTGCGGGGCTTGGTGCGTCTGGATCACGAGAACCACTACGTGCTGATCGGTGATCCCGAACGCGCCCATGAAATTGGCGACTTACCGGCAAATTTTGTGCCCGTCGAAGTCAAGCCGTATGACTCCCCCTGGGGACAGGCCATGGAATTCCGCCGCATCGTGCGCCAGGAAGCCTGCGATCTGGTGCATGTGCCACATCTGCTTTCCGTGCCGCTGTTCCTGCCCTGCCCTTACGTGATCACCGTGCACGACCTGCTGGATTATATGTATCGCACCAGCAGTGCTTCGGGCTTTCGCCGCATGCTGCACTTCCAATTGACCAAGCGCGTGCTGAACCAGGCGGCGAGGATTTTTGCCGTTTCCAACTTCACCAAGAACGACTTGCAACGGCTTTTCGAGATTCCTTCCGGCCGGATCGAAGTCGTCTATAACGCCATCGATGAACGCTTTCGCCAGGGACACGCCGGGGATTCCGATCGGGAATTCATTGCCGAGCGTTACCAGGTGAATTATCCCTTTCTTCTGTATGCCGGCCGGATCAGCCCGCCCAAAAACATCGTGCGCATTATTGAAGCCTTTTCCGCCCTGAAGGGCGAATTGCGCAAAGAAGACAAGTACCCGGATCTGAAGCTGATCATCATTGGAGACGATCTTTCCAGCCACCCCGATCTGCGCCGCACGGTGATCAAAAGCGATGTGCAGAATGACGTACGCTTTCTCGGATTCGTCCCCATTGACGTGTTGCGCATCTTTTATGATGCCGCCAAGATTTTTGTATTTCCATCGCTCTACGAGGGTTTCGGCCTGCCGCCGCTGGAAGCGATGGCTCATGGCACGCCCGTGGTGACCTCCAATACCTCGTCGTTGCCGGAGGTCGTGGGCAACGCCGCCGTCCTGGTGAATCCTGAGAACGTATTCGACATCATGCGCGCGCTACACCGCGTACTGCTGGACCAGCCTCTGCGCGACCGTTTGAAGCAACGCGGTTACGAGCAGGCCGCCCGCTATTCCTGGGACGTTTCGGCGCAACGCATTCTGCAGGTTTATGAGCAGGTCGCGCTGGGCGCCCAACCCCCGCCGGTTTCCGTGGCGCCACCGCCGCCCGTCAATGTTCCCGAGTAAAAAAGTTTCCGAGTTTCAAGGTTTCAAGGTTTCTGGAGCCAACGCAAGGGCGATATAGTGAACAGATCAGGAGGTTCCACTGTGCATTACCTTCTTTTTTACGACGTAGCCAGTGATTATCTGGAAAAGCGCGAGCCCTATCGCCGCGCCCATTTGGAACACATTCGCGTCTTCCATGAACGCGGGGACTTGGCTTTGGCCGGTGCGCTCACCGAACCGGCCGATGGCGCCGTGCTGGTGTTTCGCGGAACCTCGCCCGCCTCCGCCGAGGAGTTCGCCAAATCCGATCCCTACGTCACCAACGGCGTGGTCACCCAGTGGCACGTTCGAAAATGGAACACCGTGATCGGCGATGGGGTGACGTTGGCCCAGGTGTGAGCTGGGATTCACCGTCTAGTCAGCAGGCGAGCTGTCAAACGCTTGGCTTACTGCTGTTAGCAACTCCTGCCTGGAAAATGGCTTGTACAGAACGCACCGGGCGCCCAAACCCCGCGCGACCCGCAACATGTCCCGCTTGCCCGTCATCCCGCTCATGGCGATGACCGGCGTGTTGGGAGCAACCCGGCGCGCGTCCCTCATCAATTCCAGTCCATCTTCGTCCGGCATATAGATGTCGGTGATGATGAGGTCGACCGCATGATCCTCCAGAATCGTCAGGGCGTGTCTCGCGGAGCGGGACGTAATCACCTGATGCCCGGCTCCCGCCAGCATCGTTTCCACAACCGTCAAGGCCGAATCCGAGTCATCGACCACTAGAATAAGAACCATATTGTCCTCCTTGCGCCTCGGTACTCGAAGAGGACCGATCTATAATGCCGATCCCTACCGACCGCCACACGGCCATCCGCTCCGTGCTTTCTTCCGCCGTGGCTTTCGTAGTAGGCCGCCGACACCAGCGAGTACACCCTGGTTTTCAGCGTCACTCGATTGAGCATTTTTTATTCTTCTCCGCCGGCCGATTGGCCGGCTCGGACACTTGGGCTTTGATCTGTTCATTCCTCCCCCACAAGAAGGACTCCAGGGAGGGAGAGATTCCCAGCGACATGGCGCAACGCATCATGTCGGTGCGGGTTCTTACCCCCAACTTGCGGTTTATGCGAAGGCGGTAGGTTTCCACGGTCTTGACGCTCACCCCCATATGATCGGCGACCTTCCGGTTCGTATATCCGGCAGTGAGCTGGCGGAGAACCGCGAATTCGCGACTGCTTAGATCGTGGAATTGGAGACGATTGCCATCCTGTCCCCGGCAAAGTTCGCGAATGGCATCCACAACGACAAATGGGTTGGTAATTCTGCCAATACCGGCGGCCCGATCTATGTTGTTGGGGGAAGACCCGTCATCGTGCCCAAGCAGAAACAGGATGGAGACGCCGGGATAAGGTTTGCGGATGCCGGCAACCGCCACCGCAGGCTCTCCGATCGAGCAACCGACCACCACGATGTCGGGCGCCGGCTGATTGCCATTTTGAGGTATCGATACGATATCAGCCGCTTCCCCTACCAGTTCCATGTCCGAATGCGAACTAATCAGGACACGAAGGCCAAGCTGAACCAGGGGGCAGGGGTCAATGGTAAGGGTTTTCACCGGATGAACGTTGGGGCCTCGATATGGCACGGCGTTTCTCCTCTTTCAGGCAACTATTGGCTGCCCGTTCTGGCGTCTTCTAGCCACCCGTTGGCGGCTTCGGCTTGCCCGCGAACAATGCTCAGCAATTGCGCAATGGAAAACGGTTTCCGCAAAAAAGTTCCGGGAGGTATACGGTGCCGTTCGTCTTCGTTCAACTCTCCCCCGGAAATGACAACGATCCTCGATTTGACCAATAGCCAGCGTAGGCCCTCCAAAAGCTCCCGGCGCGATATGTCAGGCAGCTGCAGGTCGCACACGCAGACGTCGATCGGTTGGCGCCCGAAAACCACCATCGCATCCTTCCAGGTAGGCGATTGGATGGCCCGAAAGCCAGTGGACATAAGTGCCTCCGCAATGACTGCCCGCATTCCGCCATCGTCGTCAACGATCAGAACGGTTTTGGCTGCCGGCGCAGTTGGCTCCGTCGTGTCGTCCTTGAATTGCCCCGCCGCCAAGGGCACGTAGATGCTGATCCGCGTTCCTTGGCCGACGGATGTTTCAATGTCCAAGGACCCTCCGTAGCGTTTCACGGTGGCATAGACGCTGGGGAGCCCCAGCCCCGTTCCCTTTCCCTCCGGCTTGGTTGAAAAGAACGGCTCCAGCGCGCGAATCGCTGTTTCTTCATCCATGCCATGGCCGGTGTCGGCCACGCATAAGACCATGTACTCGCCGCATAAGCGGTCGCCGGCAATGGTCTTCAACGGTGCGGTGAAGGTGCGGTGACCGGTGGTGACCCAAATGTGACCGCCATCCGGCATGGCGTCTCGCGCATTCAGCACCAGGTTCACCACGATGTGTTGGATTTCCCCGGCTACCGCGGACACCTTCTTCACATGCGGAGATAAGTCCAAAGCCAGGAAGGTATTGGAAGGCAGCACGCCTTTGAGCATGCCCTGGGCGTCCTGTACCACCGCATTTAAATTGACCGCCTCCTCCCGCGCTCCCGGTTCTTTCTTGCCCAGCAGCAGCAGACGCCGGGTAAGCTCGGCGGCATGTTCCGCCGCCTTGCGGATTTCCAGCAGGTGATGGTGTACATCTTCGGCGGCGCCGATGGCCAAGGAAAGCAAGGATTCATGGCCCATGATCACGTTGAGGTAATTATTGAAATCATGGGCAATGCCCCCGGCAAGTTGTCCCAATATCTCAATGCGTTCGAGCCGTTGCAGTTTTCGCTCGAATTCTCGCTGCGCGGTCACGTCCTCCGCAATCGCTTCAATGGTCGCCTGGGCTTCGGAGAATACGATGTGCGCGGAAAGACGTACGGTGACGCACTTCCCGTCGTTGCGCTTCCATAGCACATCTTGCTGTACCTTTGGAGCGCGCATGCACCCGGCAACGAGTTCGCCGTGATCCGGCGCATGGACATACACGCCAGTGGGAATGCTGAGACCCAGCAATTCGTTGCGGTCCTCATATCCGAGCAAACGCACCAATGCCGGGTTCACCTCCAGAAAACGCCCATCGAGCGTGGCCCGATAGATGCCGTGAATGGCCGTCTCGATCAGCGACTGGTATCGCCGTTCGGATTCCGCCAGGGCCGCCTCCGCTTTCTTGATATGCGTGATGTCCCGGGCCACGGCGGATGCTCCGATCAACTTCCCCGTACGCTCCCGAACCGGGGAAACCGTGAGTGATACCCGTATGGTCTGGCCGGTCTTGGTGAGCCGCTCGGTTTCGTAGTGCTCCACCCGCTCGCCGTGGCGGATGCGTTCGAGAATGTGCCCGAATTCCTCCATGCGGTGGGCGGGAACAATGAGGGAAATGGGCTGTCCGATCGCCTCCGCGGCGGTATATCCGTACATCCGTTCGGCGCCCCGGTTCCAACTGGCAATTACGCCGTCCAGGGTCTTGCCGACCATCGCATCATGAGAACTCTCAACAATGGCGGCCAGAAAATCGGCCCCCGAAAGCGCCCGCCCCGCGGGAGCCTCCGGAACATCGTTCATTTCCTGCGACATTCTAACCTCGCAAATTCATCGCCGCCGTGCCGCCTATGCGGCCAAGCACGCCTCCAACGCTTCTGTGATTTCGTCGCGCTCGATTTCCAGCCAATTAATCGTGTCGCGGGTAGCCGGCAAAATGACCATAACCTCCGCCGTGCGCGAGGCATGGCGCCGATCCCAACCCATTTCAAGTTCGTTTTCCCGCAGCTCGGCAATCTTCTTGAGGATCAGATCAGTAATATCGTCGGTGACGCTCTCAATGGTTTGCTGCCCGTCGAAGGGGGTCACAAGCGTCAGGTTGTCGCACTGCATCAACAGCGACCTGCGGGTCGCCAGAGCAGGATTGAAATTAACCGGAAGGCCTTTCCTCGCCATACCTAGCGCCTCCATCAGCGGCACCATTGATCTTGCTTTCCGGTGCAAGATCAAGGTACAACGGCGAGCCAACTCGAACTGTCAGGGGAGTTCCGAATAATGACGCTTGCTTGTCAGGGATTTCCCTACATCTGCCACTCACCACGACCCCAGGCGGGGTTGGTCACGGGGTTACGCGGTGTCACGGCCCAGCAGGCCGGATTTCATCGCGTACTGTACCAGGTCCGCGCGATTTTTCAGTTCGAGTTTGTCCATGATGCGGGCGCGGTAGGTTTCAACGGTCTTCACGCTCACCAGGATGCGGTCGGCAATCTCCTGGTACGAATGGCCGGCCGCAATCAGGAGGAGAACCTGTTCCTCGCGCGCGCTGAGCACCGGCCCTTTGCGTGGAGCCGCGGGCAGCAAGCCCTCGGACACCGCGGAATCGACATAGCGTTTACCCGCCCGAATCGCGCGCAGGGCCTTCAGTAATTCGGTATGGGCGGTTCTTTTGCTCACATATCCGGCAGCGCCCCCCGCCATGGCAGTACGCACGAAGGCGGGATCCGAGTGCATGCTCAGGATAAGGGCTTTGGTTTCGGGAGCCGCCTTGGCAATTTGCTCTAGCGCCTTCAACCCGCCCCCGCCGCCCATCGTAATATCCAGCAGGACGACGTCGGGTTTCAGGGCGAGTACTTGCACCAGCGCCGCCTTAGCGTCATCGGCCTCACTCACCACCTCCATGTCGGGCTGGCTTTCGATGAGCAACCGCAACCCGGCACGGACAACCGCATGATCGTCGGCCACCACAACGCGCATTTTTCGCTTTGGAAGGTTCATGCCACCTCTTGCGTTTGCAACGCGGGAACGGTCAGCGTCACTGTTGTGCCTGTCCCCGGCAGGGAGGTCACCCGCAACGATCCCCCCAGCAGCGTGGCGCGCTCGTTCATGCCGACGATTCCCAGGTGGGTCCGGCCGGACGGGGACTCCGCCATATCGAAGCCCACACCATTATCGCGGATACTGGCGGTAGTGGATGCGGCGCCAATATCCAGACACACTTCGACACGATCCGCGTGGGCATGTTTCTGAACATTCGTTAACGCTTCCTTTACGATTTGATAAATCTCGCCTTCCACGTGTTGCGGCAGGCGCTCGGCCGGCCCGGTCACCTCAAAGGTCACCGCGATCCCACTGCTGCCGAATTCCTCCACGGCGCGCCGCAGGGCTTCCATCAATCCCAAATCCTCCAGGACCGCGGGATGCAAGCCCCGCGCCAAGCGCGAAATATCTTCCAGGGTGCTGGAAGCGACCGAGGAAATTTCCCGCACTCCTCTCTTTACCGCCTGATCGGTGGTGGCATCCTGGAGGACGTTGAGGCGGAGCAACATCGAGGTAAGCAGCTGCCCGGCGTGGTCGTGTAACTCACGCGAAATACGGCGCCGCTCTTCGGCCTGCGCCTCGAACACCAGCCGGAGCAATCGTTGACGGTTCAGCTCTTCGGACTTCCGGCGCGAGATGTCCCGCCGAACCGCCACAAAATGGGCAATTTCTCCGCTACTATCGCGAACCGGAACAATGTCTAACTCCACATACAGCAGCCGGCCATCCTTGGTGTAGTTCGTTACCTCCCCGTGGAATGCCTCCCCCTTCAAAAGCGTTTGCCGTATTTCGGCGACGCTCTTGGAATCCATTCGGCCTCCAAAGGTGCTGCTGGTCCTATGACCAACCAATTCTTCACTTGTATAACCGGTGAGGCGGCTAAATGCCGGATTGGCATACAGGACCGTGGGGGTCGGATTGAGGTCGTTATCGGTGATTAGGATCGCATCCGACGCAACGGTTACCGCCGAACTGAGCATCCGCCTCAACTCGTCCTGCCGCTTCTGCTCTGTAATATCCGGGCACATAATAAGCATATGCGGTTCTCCGGCAAGGTGAATCAGTTCGCAGGAGATCAGCAAGGTAACCACTTCGCCCGCGCGGCTCCGGTATTGCGTCTCCCGGTTGCGTATTCTGTAACCAGCCCGGCGAAATTCTTTCCGGAGCTTGGCCGCGGGTTCTATCGAGATCCCAAGTTCGTCGGTGGTTCGGCCCACCGCTTCCTCCAACGTGACGCCGACTCTTTGCAAGCCGGCATCGTTCACATCCACGATACCGCCGCCGAGTTTTGCAATTGCCATCGGCAGGGGGTTCAAACGGAAGGCTTTACTGTAGAACTCCTCCGACTGGCGCAACGCGTCGACCGCGCGTTTCTGCCGGGCGACCTCTTCCTGCAAGCGGAGATTGGAGGCATCCAGTTCGACCAGCTTGTCCTCTAGTTTGCGCACGAGAGCGGCGGTGTACTTCTGCAAGAAATCCTCGGGCCGCTGCTCGCTTATCCGCTGCCGGGGCAGGGCGTGCGCTTCATGTTTTTGCATCACTCCGCGAATCGCTTCGATGAAAGCCTCGGGCTCCTGCGGTTTGAGCAGGAACAGGTCGGCGCCGGCGTCCAGCGCCAGTTGTTGGTCTGCCGGCTCCGTGTAAGTAGCGCTATAGACGACAAACGGGATATCTTCCAATCGCGGGTCGCTTCGCCAGGATCGGCAAAGTGAAAAACCGTCCATAACCGGCATGAGGATGTCCGAAACGATCAAATCCGGGGGCGCGGAACGCGCGTAAGCGAGAGCCTCGGCGCCGTTGTGTGCCGCTTGCACCTCGTAACCGTTGGCTTTCAGGAGAGTATCGAGCAGGTAGAGATTCTCTTCAGTATCATCAACGATCAGCGCCGTTCTCATAAAGTCTCTCCGCCGCTACTCTATTATATATTTGCGCAGTTTTGCCAGCACTGGCAACCGCATGGAAACACGCGTTTGTTACAATTTTGAAGCCATGTCGCTTCAACTGTTTAATACCCTATCCGCCAAAGTCGAGGAGTTCACTCCCAGCGAAGATAACCTGGTCCGCATGTACGCCTGCGGGCCCACGGTGTATGACTACGGTCACATCGGCAACTTCCGGACATTTGTGGCGGTGGACATCCTGCGCCGCTTTCTGCTGCAGAGCGGCTACCAGTTGAAGCACGTGATGAATATCACGGACGTGGATGACCGCATCATCGAGAACGCGGCACGCCTGAACCTTTCGGTGCGCCAATACACGGAGAAATACATTCTCGCATTTTTGGAGGATGCGGCCAGCCTCGGCATCCAGCCTCCCGAGCATGTCGTCCGCGCCACCGAACACATCCCCGAGATGGCGCGTTTTATCCAGCGTCTGGTCGACAAAGACATTGCCTATCGCGCGGAGGACGGCTCTTATTACTTCCGCATTGCCAAGTTCCCGCAGTACGGAAAACTCTCCAAGAAGGACTTTTCCGGAATTATCGAAGGCGCTCGCGTTGATTCCGATCGCTTTGACAAGGAAGAAGCCCGCGATTTCGCCTTATGGAAGGCGCCCAAGCCGGGCGAGGCTTTCTGGGAAACCGAAATCGGGCCGGGACGCCCGGGATGGCACATCGAGTGTTCCGTCATGTCGACGGAGTTTCTCGGCGACTCTTTCGATCTGCATGGCGGCGGCGAGGACCTGACTTTTCCCCACCACGAAAATGAAATCGCGCAAGCCGAAGCTCTCACCGGCAAGACCTTCGCCCGCTGCTGGATGCATGTGCGCTTTCTGCTGGTGGAAGGCGAAAAGATGTCGAAAAGCCTGGGCAACTTCTATACCCTGCGCGACCTGGTGTTGAAGGGACACAAGCCTTCTTCCATCCGCTTCTTGCTCACCTCCGTACCCTATCGCAAGCAGCTGAATTTCACCTTTGACGGCCTGACCCAAGCCGCAAATTCCGTCGAGCGTTTGCGCAATTTCAAGCGGCGAATCGAGACCGACCGTTTCCCGGAGGGCGCCAATGGCGAAGTAACCGCGATGGCTCAGCGGGCGGTGGACCGGATGCGTGCGGGATTGGAAGACGACCTGAATACCGCCGAAGCACTGGGCGCCATCTTCGATCTGGTGCGGGAAGTCAATGCCGCCGCCGATGCCGGGCAAGTACGGCAGGAGGATGTCCCGTCGATACTGGCGGCGCTGCGGAATCTCGATGATATCTTCGATGTGCTCACCGACTCGGATGCCGACAAGATCGCCCGCACTGTCGCGTGGGCCGATGAAGAAGGCCGGCCGGTGCCGCCCGAAGTTCGCGCCTTAGTGCCCACCGCCGGTTTGGCCGACGACGAGATCACGCGCCTGCTGGACGAAATGCAGGGCGCCCGTAAAACCCGCGATTTCGCTCGTGCCGATGCTCTCCGCGCCCAGCTCAACGACAGCGGTATCGTCGTGGAAATCACCAAAGACGGCGCCCGCTGGAAAAGAAAGTAGAAACCGAGGTTTCGGAGGTTTCTTAGAACAAGGTTTCGGAAGTTTCGGAGGTTTCGAAAACAACCTCCGAAACCTTGTTTCTTAACCTCCGAAACCTTGCTCTACGCCGCTGGTCTTTTCTTCTTTTTCTTAGTGGTTTCGTTCCTCTGTTCGATCTCGGCCGGACGGAATTCCTCTTCCGTTTCTTCTATATCCTGTTCTGCTTCTTCGTCCGCGATGTCTTGTTCCACCTGTTCGGGGTCGGGGATTTCCTCTTCCGGATCGTAGCGAGTGTCGTCCTCGAAGAGTCGTTCATCGACGAAATGAATGTCTTTCCGCTTATTCTGTTGCGCCATCTTGTGCCTCCTATGCCGCAGTGCGGCGGCGAGGTCGTACGGTTGATGATTGTGGTGGAGGATGCTTTCTAATTCGACGCAGGCGGAGGCAAGAAGGTGCACGGAATCGAGAGCAGCCGGAAGGCTTTCGGCCCTCGGCCGGCAGTCATTGCTCGGGAGGACTCAAAGGCCTTCGGCCAATTGGAAATCTTAGGCGCCTGGCCAAAGGCCGACAGCCAAGGGCCGCGAGCGCGGCAGGTGCTTGGCCAAAGGCCAACAGCCGAGGGCCGACGGCGTTCCTAGATGTGGTACTCAATTTCCGGTTCCACGTCGACTTTGTCGCAACCGGCCAGGTAATTCTCGCCCGCCTCGTGGCGGCCTTCAAGGGTGCGAACCCTCTCGTTGAGCTCTTTGATACGGTCGATGACCGCGTTCAAGGCTTGCGAGAGCGGATCGTTGATCTGTTTGGGATCGGTAATCACCACCCGCTTTCCGTTTTGAAAGACGATGTGGCCGGGCACTCCGACCACGGTGGAATTCTCGGGCACATCGCGCAACACAACCGATCCGGCGCCGATGCGGCAATTCTCGCCAACGGTGATATTGCCCAATACCTTGGCGCCTCCGCCGATCACCACATTGTCGCCCACCGTGGGGTGACGCTTGCCCTGCTCCTTGCCGGTTCCGCCCAGAGTTACGCCTTGGTACATCGTGACATCGTTCCCCACGATGGCGGTCTCGCCGATTACCACCCCCATGCCGTGATCGATAAACAATCTCCGCCCGATCAGGGCCGCGGGGTGGATCTCGATACCCGTTACCAGACGCGCCAGCTGCGAGAGGAAACGGGCCAGCAGGCGAACACCATGGTTCCAGAGCCAATGATTTACGCGATACGCCCAAACTGCGTGCAGGCCCGAGTAACATAGCCACACTTCGAACCAGTTCTTGGCCGCCGGATCGCGATCGAAGACCGCCGCGATGTCTTCGCGGATCGAGCCCAACAGTCCGATGGGCTCAATCCGCGGAGCACTGAGATCGTGGGCTACCGTGGGAGCTGTCATACGAGTACCGTTTCCAGTTCCATGGCCTCTTTGCGAAGATTGTCGAACAATATGCTGGTTAGATAGCGCTCTCCGAAGTCAGGCAGTATGGCAACAATCAATTTGCCCTTGTTCTCCGGCCGATTGGCCACCTGGATCGCGGCCCACACCGCCGCCCCAGCGGAGATGCCAACCAGCAGCCCTTCTTCCCGCGCTAAGCGGCGAGCCATCGTGATGGAATCATCGTTCCCCACCTTGATGACTTCATCGACGTAACTGGTCTTCAAATTCTGGGGGATAAATCCGGCGCCGAGTCCCTGGATTTTATGGGGTCCGGGCGCCCCGCCACTAATAACCGCGCTGTCCGTGGGCTCCACGGCGACCGCCCGGAATTCCGGTTTCTTCGGTTTGATGTACTCGCTGATGCCCGTCAGCGTGCCGCCGGTACCGACGCCGGAGATAAGAATGTCCACCTGGCCATCGGTGTCGTTCCAAATTTCCGGCCCGGTAGTCCGAAAGTGGATTTCGGGATTGGCGGGATTGGAAAACTGCTGCAGGATGTGCGCGCCCGGGGTTTCGCGCAGGATTTCCTCGGCTTTCGCAATGGCGCCTTTCATGCCCTTGGCCCCGGGAGTAAGCAGGACTTCGGCGCCCAGGGCGCGCAAAAGCACGCGCCGTTCAATACTCATCGTGTCCGGCATGGTCAGAATCAGACGATAACCTTTTACCGCGGCGACAAAGGCGAGGGCGATACCCGTGTTGCCACTGGTGGGTTCCACCAGCACGGTACGCTTGGGATCGATCTTCCCGTCCCGTTCCGCCGCCTCGATCATGGCCACTCCAATGCGATCCTTCACGCTATTGCACGGATTAAAACTTTCCAGTTTGGCGGCAATGGTGGCCGCCGCGCCATCGGTAACGCGATTCAAGCGAACCAGGGGGGTGTGGCCGATCAGTTCCGTGACATTATTGGCGATTTTCATGACAGGCTCCTTGCTCCTACTTATTACGATGTCTTTTCAACGCAGACCGACGCGCTAATGGAGGGGATCAACAACAACAACAGCAACAGCACAATACCGAACGCAACTGGAGGCGGGAATTCATCTCGATTCAAGAGTAAACCTCTATTGCCGTCCACTGTCAAGCACGAGCGACAAAGAAGAATTGATTTTTTGGATAGCCACAAACAGATTCTCAGGATATTCCGGGTTCCGGGAACGATCCCCGCTAGTCTCCGGGACCTTCGACGGGGGCCAACGCGGGCTTCAGTTTGGCTCCCGTGACCAGCGCCACCGCCGCTACGATGATGGCCGATCCGGCCAGAATGTAACCGGTAATCCGCTCGTGCAGGACCAGCCACCCTAGAAAAACCGCGACCATGGGGTTCACATAGGCGTAGGTGGCAACTTTAGTGGTGGGCACGCGGCCCAGCAGCCAGACGTAAGAACTAAATCCCACCCAGGAGCCGAAAATCACCAGATAGAGCACCGCGCTGGTCCCCCGCCAGGACCAGGTCGCGTGCGCCCATTCTCCAAAGCTGAGACCGGCGGCCACATTGAGAATGCCGGCAAAAAACATCTGGTAGCCGGCGGCCGTCAGCGGATCGACCGGAAGTTCCCAGCGTTTCGATAGCATCGAGCCGAAGGCCCAAGCGAAGGAGCCTCCCAGCAAGCTCAGGCTGCCAAATAATTCGCGGTGGCCAAGACTGGTGGTGTGGCGCAACTCGGGCCATAACAGCACGACAATACCCGCCACGCCGAGAATCAGTCCGATCAGCGCGCGCCGGGTAATGCGGTATCCGCTGGGAAGTATCCAGGTCTCCAACAGCAAGAACCAAATGGGTGTAATCGCGACCATTAACGCCGCCAGCCCGCTGGGGACCCATTGCTCCGCCCACGACAGTATCCCATTCGAAACGCTCAACAGCAGGATGCCCACCGCGGCCAGGCGCAGGGCTTGGCCCCGGGTCACGGAGATTCGCCGCCCCCTCTGCGCGCACCAGGCCAGCATCAGCGTTCCCGCCGTCAGGAAGCGTGCTCCCGTCATCAGCATGGGGGGAATGTCTTTGACCGCAATGCGGATGGCAAGATAGGTGGAGCCCCAGAAGACATATAGCAGGGCAAAAGCCAGGATCACTTTGCCGCGGGCTTGGCGTTCGGCAAGGCTCATCGGGCTCTTTTCCCCTATTCGGAGGACTTCTTTGCCGAAGATTGGAGTTGCTCAAACGTAACGCAAGCGTCCCTCTCGGGGCACTGTTGACACTCGTAATACAGGCGCAGCATGGCCAGGGCGCCGGCCTCGACGACGGAAAAGGCATGACCATCATGCACCTTGCAGCGCACTTCCTCCATCGTTACGCTCCGCTTGCAGGTGTCACAAAAAGGCAACATGCTAGAACAGTAACGCTGATTGGCCAAGCACGCCACCGGCAAAATGTCTTAGCTGGAGCCGAAAGATTCCCGCACGCTCATTTCTGAATGGTTTTGGACGAAATCTCGCCTTCACTCAAGCTTAAGTGAGTTCGCGGTATCCTGAATCCAGAACTTTCAATATGCCGCGGCACGCATTTATGCTGTCGCCACTCTCGTTTTCCGGAGACTTCATGTCCTTGTTATCGCGCACCTGGCTGCTAGTGGTTTTTTTGCTCTCTATGGGCGTAAGCGCGTTTGCCGCCGGTCCGTTCTTGAACGTATTGGATTATGGGGCGCATAACGACGGATCGGCGATGGCGACGGAGGCCTTTCAGGCCGCGATTCAGGCGGCAAAGACCGCCGGTGGAGGCACGGTATACGTGCCGGCGGGAACCTACGTTACCGGGCCCATTGAGCTGGTCAGCAATCTGGTGTTATACGTCGATGCGGGCGCCACTCTGCGTTTTCCGGCGACCCGGCTGCCGTTCACCAAAGGCCGGGAACAGGGTATTGAGTGCCTTACCCCGGTGCCGCTGATCGGGGGACACAACCTGGAAAACGTTACGCTCACCGGCCGCGGCGTGCTTACCACCGATAACGCCGCCTGGCTCAAGATCATGCCACGGGCGAAAGCCTCCGGCTCCGATCCGGGAACCGCCTTCGGGCCCAACTGGGAAAAGCTTTTGCAGGACCTCGAGGTCAAGACGCCCGCCCCCCCGGAAGACTACGAAGAAGCCGCGCCAGAGCTCCGGCCTTCTTTTTTTCGCGTCATGGACAGCAAGAACGTGCTGGTGGAAGGCGTGCATTTTGTAGGGTCTTCCATGTGGACCATCCATTTGCTGTACTCGGATAACGTAGTCGTCCGCAACGTGATCATCGAAACCTATCCCGGCGTGCATACCGATGGCATCGCGGTCGATTCCAGCCGCAATGTGCGAATCTCGGATTGCTATATCGACACGGGGGATGACGGCATCGTCATCAAGTCGGGCAAAGACGCCGATGGGCGAAGGGTGAACCGGCCCACCGAAAACGTCTCCATCACCAATTGTACGGTACATCATGCGCACGGCGCGGTGGCCATCGGCAGTGAAATCTCGGGCGGGGTCCGCAATATTGTGGCCAGCAACATCACCTGCCGCGACACCCACATCGGGGCGCGCATTAAGAGCCGGCGCGGCCGGGGCGGCATGGTCGAAGACGTACGCTTCGACAATTGGACCATGGAAAACGTGATCCAAGGCATCGTGGTGACCAGCTATTACATGATGGAAGGCGAGGTCAAAACCGGCGAGGAACCGATTTCCGAACGCACCCCCCGGTTCCGCAATATCGCCATGAGCAACATGACCATCAAGAACGCGCGTTTAGCCATCGACGTGGAAGGATTGCCCGAGATGCCGGTTTCCGGAGTCCGCCTCAGCGACGTAATCGCCTCCGGCAAACGCGGAATGATTTCTTCCGACACTGTGGGGTTGGAAGTGCATAACGTACAGGTCAACGCGGAGAACGGAGCCGCATTCCTGATTCGCGATGCCAAGGAACTGGAACTGGATGGCGTGACCACCCGTCAACCGCTAGCTGGCCTCCCTGTGCTGCGCCTGGATCGTTGCGCCGGCGCCATCGTGCGGGCCAGTCGGGCCTTCCCCGGGACTGCTACCTTCCTTTCCGTCGCTCCGGGCGAACTGAAAAGCATAGCCCTGGATGGGAATTTTCTGGGCAACGCTCAAATGGGCACGGAAGAAATCGCCACCGATCCCAGGAAATTCGATCCCACCGAGCCGGGGTTGGAACCATGAAAGTCCGCCCGCTGCAAACCTCCAGGCCAAGCCCCCGCATCTCACCCCAGGGCTGCGACAGCCATGAACAAAGTGTTCGCCAACGCCGACGAGGCGATCTTCGATATTCAAGATGGCGCCACCATTCTGGCCGGCGGCTTCGGCCTTTGTGGGATTCCGGAGAATTTGATTGCCGCCGTTGCTCGCAAAGGCGTTAAGAATCTCACGGTGGCCAGCAACAATGCTGGAGTCGATGATTTTGGCCTTGGCATCTGGCTGCGCAACCGCCAGGTAAGGAAACATATTGGTACCTACGTGGGAGAAAACCGGTTATTCGAGGAGCTGGTGCTTAGCGGGGAACTGGAGTTGGAATTGGTTCCGCAGGGCACGTTTGCGGAACGCATTCGCGCCGGCGGCGCCGGAATTCCCGCCTTTTTCACCCCCACCGGGGTCGGTACCATGGTCGCCGAAGGCAAGGAGACCCGTGAATTCAACGGTCGCACTTATTTGATGGAACCCTGGCTGCGCGGCGATTTCGCCTTAGTCAAGGCCTGGAAGGGAGACCAGTGGGGCAATCTGGTATTTCGCAAAACCGCACGCAATTTCAATCCCATGATGGCCGCCGCCGCTAAAGTGACCATCGCGGAAGTGGAAGAGTTGGTCCAAGTGGGAGAACTGGACCCCGACGGAATTCATGTGCCCAGTATTTTTGTGAAACGCATTTTCCAGGGCGCGAATTACGAAAAACGCATTGAACGGCGCACAGTGCGCACCGGATAGAACGCAGAGGACGCAATGGACGCGGAGGATTTGGAGAAGGGACTCACAAATTGACCCTACTGGTTTGGCCTTATATTCCTTTGCGTCCTTAGCGTCCTCCGCGTTCCAGCCTTTTGGTTAGACCGCGGCACAGGCGGAGAAACAATGGGCTCACAAACCTTAACCCGCACCGGTAAGCTGATCGTCGATCCGGCCAGGCGCGAACGGGTGGTGAAACGGGCGGCGCTGGAACTGCGCGATGGCTTCTACGTCAACTTGGGCATTGGTATGCCAACGTTAATTGCCAATCATGTTCCGTTAGGCATGGAAGTGATTCTGCAAAGCGAGAATGGAATGTTGGGCGTCGGACCCTACCCATTGGCGGGGCAGGAAGATCCTGATCTCATCAATGCCGGAAAGGAGACCATTACCGAGATCGCCGGGACGGCCTATTTTTCCAGCGCCGATTCGTTTGGCATGATTCGCGGCGGGCACATCGATTTGAGCGTTCTGGGAGCTATGGAAGTGGACGAGGAGGGCAGCCTCGCCAACTGGATGATTCCGGGCAAGATGGTGAAAGGCATGGGCGGAGCGATGGACCTGGTGGCTGGCGCGCGGCGCGTCATCGTGGCCATGGAGCATAGCAATAAGGACGGCAAGCCCAAGATCCTGAAGAAATGCACGCTGCCGCTGACCGGAGTTAGGGTGGTAAATACCATCATTACCGAGATGGCTTACATCGAAGTGACCCCGCGCGGTTTAGAGTTGCGCGAAGTTGCGCCCGGAGTGACGGCCGAAGCGGTTCAGGCCGCGACCGAGGCGCGGCTCATGATCAGCCCGGACTTGAAACTCATGCCGGTATAGCTGGCTGCTACGCTCCCCTCCCTGACAACATCCCCCACCATGCGCTCATCCTAGGAAATAGTACCCAACCAAGGAGATCCGCTCATGAAGCGAATGGTTTATTTGCCGCTTGTCGCCTTGCTGTTGCTCACTGCCGTGTTATGGGCACGCAATGACCACATGGTCAACTCGGCCATGGTCCCGGCCGCGCAAGGAAAAGTACATACGGCCCACGACCATAACGGCAATACGGAACTCGATATTCAGGTGCATCATCTGGCGAAGCCACGGGATCTGAATCCGAGCTATGTGAGCTATATCGTCTGGGTGGAACCCCGGGGAGAAGCGCCGGTAAACGTCGGCGAGTTACGTGTCGGCGACGACCTGAAAGGAAAATTGAAGACTACAACCCCCTTCAAGAAATTCGACATAGTCGTCACCGCGGAAGGCGCGCCGAATGCCACCGCTCCCACGGGCCCGGAGGTGTTGCACGGAATCGTTAGCCGGTAGAGGCAGTCGTTGGTCGTTGGCCAGCGTGCGGGCTGGCGGCCCGCGTTCCCAGCCTGTACCATTAGGGCAGAATGACAAGCAGCGCTGCCCCTGAAATCTCCACCTCCGCACTCTGCCGTTATTACCAGATGGGCAGCGCGATGGTGCGGGCTGTTGATGGCGTCACCCTGGCCGTCGGCCGGGGTGAGTTTCTGGCGTTACTCGGGAGTTCCGGTTCCGGCAAATCGACGTTGCTGAATCTGCTGGCCGGATTGGACCGTCCCACCTCGGGCGGAGTAGTGGTGCAAGGGCGCGACCTGGCTCGTATGAATCCCGAAGAGTTGGCGCGCTACCGGCGGCAGACTGCCGGCATCGTATTCCAAGCCTTCAATCTGATCGGCTCGATGACCCTGCTGGAAAACGTCGAGCTGCCATTGCGCTTCGCCGAAGTCCAGAGGGAAACCCGCAAGCAGCGCGCCCGCGAGGCGCTGGAGCGGGTGGGCCTGGGAGCACGCCTGGCTCATCGCCCCGCCGAACTGAGTGGCGGCGAGCAACAGCGAGCCGCCTTGGCGCGAGCTCTGGTCAATCGCCCGGCGGTGCTTTTGGCCGATGAACCCACCGGAAATCTGGATAGTCATAACGGAGAAGCAATCATGAAGCTGCTCCGCGAATTCAATCAGACTCTGGAAATGACTGTCCTGATGGTGACTCACGAGCGCGCCCTGGCTGACCGCTTTGCCCAACGTACGGTCTTTATGGCCGATGGAAAGCTATGCTGAAGCAACAAGCGGCAAGCAACAAGCTACAAGCCAGACACGGCCCGGTCCTCATGTTCGGCTTATGGCTTATCGCTTGTAGCTTGTTGTTTCCTAGGTCTGGCTTGCTGCTTATTGCTTGTTGCTTCTTGAAGGAGAGCGATGAAGGCCCAGGACGTTCTCGATTTGGCCGCTCGTAACTTGCGGGAATCGCTGTTGCGCAATTCGCTTACAACCTTGGGCATTGCCGTCGGCATAGCCTCGCTGGTGGCCATGTTGTCTCTGGGGATTGGCCTGCAAACCATGGCCAGCAAGCGTTTGATGCGCTCCGGCCTGTTCGACACGGTTCTGGTCAGCTCCCGCCGGGAATTCCGCGGTGGCTTCGGCGGCGGCCGGCGCCCCGAGCCAACGGAGACGCAGACCCTGGACGAGGCGGCACGGGCCACGATTTCAAAGCTGCCGCACGTGATCGAGGTCTACCCCGAGATTCGCTTTGCCACCGAAGTGCGTTATGCCGGCAAGCCCGCCTTGGCTATGATCGGAGGCTTGCCGCCTTCCGCCGCACAGAATGAGGCCTTCGAGGGTGCGCAAGGCCGTTTCTTCTCCAGTTCCCAGGCGGAGGAAACCATCCTGCTGGCTGAATTCGCCAAGCAATTGAACCCTGATCCGGCGACCCTGGTTGGGCAAGAGATCTCCATCAGCTATGCGGAGCGTCAGCCGCTGAATAACGCCGCCGAAGCCGGTGGATTCTCTCTATTGCGCCGAGAACGCCGCTTACGCGTAGTGGGCATCGTCGATCGGGAACCCTATGGCGGCTTCCGCGGCATGGGCGACGCAGCCGTATTTATTCCACTGCAACTCGCGGAGTCTTTCAACGTGGTGCAGCCGGGAGATTTACGCGGACTGACCTCGGCTTCCGAAGCGAGTGGACGGATCTTTGCCAATCTCACGGTGCGGGTGGCCTCGCCGAACCATGTGGCGCAAGTGGAGGAGTCGGTAAAGAAGATGGGCTTTGGCGCATTTTCCCTGCTGGATGCCACTCGGAACCTGCAGCGCTTTTTTGCCGTGCTTGATTTGTTTCTGGGCATCTTCGGCAGCCTGGCGCTGGCGGTCGCTTCGCTGGGAATCATCAATACGCTGGTGATGGCTATTCTGGAACGCCGCCGCGAAATCGGAATCATGAAAGCCATTGGCGCCAGCGATGGCGACGTAAAGCGATTATTCTTCGCCGAGGCTGCCGCCATGGGCGTGGTAGGCGGTGCGCTGGGAGTGCTGTTGGGTTGGGTTATGGGACGCATTATCAACCTGGGAACCAATCTCTATCTGCGGCATCAGCAATTGCCGGCCGAAAACCTATGGCTGGTCCCCTGGTGGCTGGTAGCCGGCGCCATCGTATTCTCGCTGCTGGTGACTTTGGTTTCCGGACTATATCCCGCCGCTCGCGCCGCCAAACTCAATCCGGTACAGGCGCTGCATTATGAGTGAGCGATAAAGACATTCACCGCAGAGGACGTAGAGAACGCAGAGGAAGCTTTAGAAGTGGACAACCGAATACTCGAATCGAGCGGCAGTTGTCTCGGCCAACAAATGCCGCACACGCCCCGACGCGCCAGGAGAATCTTCACTGCAACCCATCATGGTTGGCCAATGATTGTTGTTTTCCTCTGCGCCCTCTGCGTCCTCTGCGGTGAATGCTTTGCTCAGAGCGCGGCCCAGGGTCGGGTGGAATGCGATGCGGCGGCCAGTGCCATCCTGCGCCATCCTGTGCGCTACTGTGTGATTTTGCCGCCCGGCTACGACACGCAGAAGATACGACGCTATCCCGTTCTCTATTTCCTGCATGGTCTCGGCTCCGACGAGCAGGCACTGGTCAACTCCGGCGCCTGGGAAATTGAGGAGCGTTTGCGGGACACTGGCAAAATCGGCGATATGCTGATTGTCACTCCGGATGGGGGCAGGAGTTTCTTCATTAATTCGCAGGACGGTAAGGTCAACTACGAAGACTTCTTCCTGCACGAATTTATACCGGCGATCGAGCACCGCTATCGCGCAGCCGGGACGCCAGCGGGCCGCGGCATTACCGGCGTTTCCATGGGCGGTTACGCAGCCTTGCGTCTGGCCTTTAAATATCCATCCCTGTTTACGGCGGTTTCCGCGCAAATGCCGGCGTTGTTTGATAAGCTTCCGCCCATGCTGACCGGCACTCCGGTGCACGGCCACCGCGTCACCGGGGTTTCCGCCTTTGGCGCCATTCCCAACGAGGCCTTCTGGCAACAGAACAGTCCTCTGACGCTGGCCCGCGCCAATGCCGCACATCTTCATCACCTGCGAATCTACTTCGATTGCGGCGACCAGGATGACTACGGCTTCGATTCCGGCGCCCGCAAGCTGGATCGCCTGCTGACAGAGAAGGCAGTTCCGCACGAATTCCATATCTATCCTGGCGGTCACGACTGGTCTTATGTCGCCGCCCATTTTGCGGAAGTGCTGCAATTCGAGTGGAAGGGATTGAGTAATTGAGAAATTGAGTAATCGGGTAATTGCCCGAAGCCAGCTCTTTTGGCCAGGTCTGAAATTTACTCAATTACTCAATTACCCGATTGCTGAATTCCTCGGCGGTGAATGCCTTTTCAACCATGGCAATCGCCTTCGCCTGCACTTCCGGATCGTCGCCGAACCCCTTGAGCCAGTGCACGCCGGGTTCCCGGCGGAACCAGGTGATCTGGCGCTTGGCATAGTTGCGGTGGGCTTGAGCGGCGGCCCAGAGCGCAGTCTTGCGGTCCGTCTCGCCGCGTAGAAGCTGCATCACCTGCTTATAGCCGGTGGCCTGCAAGGGACGCGCCGTTTCTCCGTATTGCTCAAACAGGCGCGCAGTCTCTTCGATAATGCCGGCGGCAAACATCGCTTCCGCTCGCCGATTGATGCGGGTATAAAGCACGTTACGATCCGGGTCGAGTCCCAAACGCAAGATTTGAAAGCCCCGCAATGGTTCGCGCCCGCGTTCCCAGACGGTGGTCATCGGCTGACGCGCCATAATACTAACTTCTAAAGCGCGGATGACCTTAGGCACATCGTTGGGATGAATCCGCTCGGCCGCCGCCCGGTCAAGACGGCGCAACAGGCGATGCAGCCAATCCACGCTCCGCTTTTGGACCATGGCGCGCAACCGGTCGCGTAGCGGCTCGGAGCGCTGCGGCCCCTCGGCGAGTCCGTCCAGCAGGGCGCGCAGGTACAGCCCCGTTCCTCCGGCTATGATGGGCATCCGTTTACGGGAGGTGATTTCCCGCAATACCTCGCGAGCACGTCGGGCATACTCTCCCGCGGTCATTTGTTCGGCGGGCTCCACAATGTCCAAAAGGTGATGTGGGGCGCGAGCGCGTTCGTCCGCGCTGGGTTTCGCCGTGCCGATCTCGAACTCACGGTAGACGGCCACCGAGTCGCAGTTTACGATCTCCCCGCCAAATCGCTCGGCCAAGGTGAGCGATAGCGCGGTTTTGCCGCTGGCAGTGGGGCCCGTAAGAACAACCAGTAAAGGCTCGCCCACGTCAGCGCGCGCTCCAATGAATAGACTTGGCAAAACGCGCCCAGGTAAACAGAAAGATGAAGATCGCAATCAGGATGCACCCAAGGGTTTCCGCGCGGCGGGCGCGATGGGTGGAATGGCGGGTTGGCCGGTTCTTGGGCACGCACACATTTTAGCCTTTTCACCACAGAGAGACACAGAGGAACGCAGAGGGAAGGAAAGAAGCAGCCGCAGATGAACGCGGATAAACGCAGATCAGGGCATGGGGAAAGCCAGCCTGTTTCCAATCTGTGTTTGTCTGCGTTCATCTGCGGCTATGTCTTGTGTTTGTTCCTCCGCGCCCTCCGCGCCCTCTGCGGTGAAAGGTCCAGAAAAAGCGAAGGCCGCCAAGTTCGGCGGCCTTCGTAACAATTCAGGTGCGGTTTAGTGTTCGCCGCGCTTCCAGGACATCAATTCGCCCAGGGTCGCGCTGGAACCGTCGCCGGCATGTTTGTAGCTTTCGACCTCGGTGCGGCTGGCTTCTTCGCCCACAGCCCGGATGGAGAGTCCCACTTTCTTCTCTTCCGGATTCATCTTGATGACCTTGAAGTCGAACTCGGCTCCCGGTTCAAGCTTGAGCGGTTGGCCATTCTCGTCGCTGGCCTCGGAGTTGTGGCAGAGACCTTCGATACCGTCGGAAATCTCGATAAAGGCGCCGAAGCTGGCTACGCGCAACACCTTCCCGTGCACTACATCGCCGATGCGATGATTCTGGAAGAAGGTCTCCCAGACGTCGGGTTCGAGTTGCTTGATGCCCAGCGACAGGCGGCGATTATCCGGTTCGATCGCCAATACCTGTGCCTTGACGCGGTCGCCCTTCTTCAATACTTCAGAAGGATGCTTTACGCGCTTGGTCCAGCTCAGGTTGCTGACGTGCACCAAGCCGTCGATGCCGTCTTCGATCTCGATAAACGCGCCGAAGTCGGTCAAATTGCGGACACGGCCTTCGACGATGCTGCCCAGAGGATACTTCTCATGCAGGCTTTCCCAGGGATTGGTCTCCAGTTGCTTGAGTCCCAGGGAAATGCGGCGCTCTTGAGGATTCACATTGAGCACCACCGCCTCGACCTGATCGGCGACGCCCACCAGCTTGGAGGGGTGCTTCATGCGCTTGGACCACGTCATCTCGCTGACGTGTACCAGACCTTCAATCCCCTGTTCCAGTTCGATGAACGCACCGTAATCGGTTACGCTGATGACCCGGCCTTTGACGTGGGCGCCGATGGGATAACGATCGGCCGCGTCCAGCCACGGATCCGGCGTGAGCTGCTTAAAGCCCAGCGAAACCCGCTGCTTGTCCTTATCGAACTTCAGCACTTTCACCTGGATATGGTCGCCCACTTGAACCAGGTCGCGCGGATGGGTCAATCGACCCCAGCTCATGTCGGTGATGTGCAGCAAGCCGTCGATGCCGCCCAAGTCCACGAACGCGCCGTAATCGGTAAGGTTCTTCACCACGCCGGTCAAAACCGCGTCTTCATGGAGTTGTTCGAGGGTAGCCGTGCGCTTCTCGGAAACTTCCTCTTCCAGAAGCTGCTTGCGGGAAACCACGATGTTGCCGCGCTTCTTGTTCAGCTTGATGATGCGAACATCAAAGAGCTGGCCGCGTAAGGCTTCCAGGTTGCGCACCGGCCGGATATCGACCTGCGAACCGGGCAGGAAAGCGCGCGCGCCCAGAATGTCGACCGTCAAGCCGCCCTTGATGCGCTCGATCGCCATTGCCTTAATCGGCAACTTTTCGTTGTAAGCATGGTCGATTTCGTCCCAGGCCCGCAGACGCTGCGCCTTCTGATGGCTCAGATTGACGTAGCCTTCCTCGGTGTGGCCTTTTTCCTGCATGACGTCGATTTCGTCGCCAGGCTTGACCGTGGGATTGCCGTCGGCTCCCATGACCTCGGCGATCGGCACCATCCCTTCGGACTTTTGGCCGATATCGACGACCACTTGTGTGGCAGTCACCTTAAGCACCGTCCCCCTCAGGACACGGTCCTCGCCGGGCGCGTTCTCCGGTTCCGGGTTCGAATAAGCTTCCAGCGCCGTGGCAAAGTCCATGGAATCGGACTTTTCTTCATGCTTTTCATCATGAACGGGCGGAGCCGGTGGCTCTTCGGAAGCAGCCAGCGTGGGCTGCTCTTCCGCAGCCGGCAATTCAGCCTGCTCTTCGGGAACTGGCGATGCCGTCTGCTCTTCCACAGCTGGCGACGAGGCCTGCTCTTCGGAAGCCGGTTGCGACTCTTCCGCCGGGGCGGAAACCTCGACTACCGGCGCTTCGGAAACAGCTTCCGGCTCCGGCGTTTCGGTGGCTTGAGTTTCGACAGCCGGTGTTGTTTCTTCGGCTGGAGTTAAGGATTCTGCCGCGGAAGTGTTTTCCGTGGCGCTTGTCGTTTCGGAGGTGGCTTCAGAGGTTGGCGTATTAGTACCCTGGGTTAAAGAATGTGATGCGGAACTTGTCGACTCGTTGGCCGGAGTCGTGGGCTGCGTCCCAGAAGCAGAACTGCTTGTGTTCTGCGGCGTGGTAGAAGGGAAATCGTTGGAAGCGGTGTTGTTGTTGTCGTCGAACAAGACCATTGTTTCTCACCCACCCCACCCGAAGCTACCGGTGCTGTGGGTACCACGATTTTTCGGGTCGCAAATAACGAAGCGAATCGTTTCCTCAAGGATTGACGGACTGCTGGTAAAGATCGTCAAGGTGAATCGCCCGACATCGGGCATAACCAGCGGTCAGCGATCGAGGGCAAGACGCCGCTTCGGGACTTCTCGACTATAGCAACGACTGCTCCGTAGTGTCAATGGAATGTGGCCGCCCTCGGCAAAAGTCACCAAAAATTCACATGGCCCCCGGTTTGGCCGGTTTTTTCCGCCGCCAGCGCCCCCCCACGATATGCTACCCTGCCCTGCATGGACTACCTATATACCCCGTGGCGTTACGCCTACGTCAGCGGCGCGGACAAGGCCATCGGGTGCGTATTCTGCGATAAGCAGCAGGGCGAAGATCGCGAAGCTTGCATTCTTCACCGCGGCCGCCACTGCTTTGTCGTTCTCAATATCTTTCCCTATACCTCGGGCCACGTCATGGTCGTGCCCTACCAGCATCTGGCCGAATTGGAGCATCTGCCCACCGAGGCCGCCCAGGAAATGATGGCTTTGGCGCAAAAGCTGGAACATCTGCTGCGCCGCCTCTACCACCCCGACGGCATCAATTTAGGCATGAATATCGGAAAAGCCGCCGGAGCGGGCGTAGCCGGACATATTCATATGCATGTGCTGCCGCGCTGGATTGCCGACTCCAATTTTATGACCACCGTCGCCGAAACGCGCGTTTTACCGGAATCCCTGGAGCAGACCTGGGAGCGCATGCGCGCCGCCTGGGACGAGTAGCCGCGAATTTGCTAGAATCTCGTACTGCGGGAGGAAATGAGAAATGAAGAAACTGTTGCTTGCAGCGCTTTTCACATCCTTGGTCGTGCCCTCCATGGCTTTCGCGGCGGACCTGACCAGTGATATCAATTACAAGGCAAAATGTGCGATGTGTCACGGCGCCAACGCCGAAGGCAAACCCTCGATGAAAGTCACTCCGTTAAAGAGCGCGGCCGGCAAGAGTGAAGCCGAACTGACCGATACCATCACCAAGGGCATGACCCCTCCCGGTGGAGGAATCAAAATGCCCCCCTTCGCCGGCAAACTCACTCCCGAACAGATCAAGACTCTGGTTTCCGAGATCAAAGCCCTCAAGTAGAGTTGCGAGTTGCGAGTTGTGAGTTGCGAGTTGCCTGGCTCGCAACTCGCAACTCGCATCTCGATCCTTGACACCGCATCATGAACGTCTCCGGTTACTCACCGCTGCTCAGCCGATTTAGGAGGCACGTGGTCGAAAGCCGGAACCGTTAGACCGCCCGCCTCGCAACTCACAACTCGCTCACGTATACCGCATACTGCACATTCCCCTTTACCCGCCGCAGCCAACCGGAATTGGAAAGCACGTGCTCGGAAATAGGGTTCTGATACACCACCCACAACGGACGCGGGCACTCCCGCACGGACTGTTCCAACGCCGCCATCACCTGCTCCAGTATGTGTTCCGGAAACGGATCGAATAGAAACACCACCAATGGTTCCGGTGGAAAGGGGAACTGGCGCGCGTCGCCACACCATAACTCGATTCGCCCTTGCTGGGCGCCCTGTTGATAGATGTGAACATTTTCCTGGGCGACCGCGTGCAACTCCGGCAGCAGTTCGACGCCGATGATGCGTTGGAACGGCAACTCACTGGCCAGCAGGAGCGCCCGCCCTTTGCCCGAGCCCAGATCGATAAACGTAAACTGTTCGTAGGACACGTCCAATGCGCTCATGACCGGGCGAAACAGCTCGGGGTCAGTCGGCATATATTGACGGCCGGCAAAGATTTCGCGCAGCCGTGTCCCCAGTCTGGGGTTGGCCCAGGTAGTCTCGACGCGACATTCCCAGTCGTAGTCCACGTCCCCGTAGCGCAGACGCCGGCGCGCCGGCGTGTAATCCCATAACAGCTCCCAACCACTGGAGGTCAGGCTGCCCAAGGTGCGCCAAAAGCCGCGCAAACGCAAAGAGTCCCGCCACCACAGGGCGAAACCGCGGTGCAGGGTGAAGGGCGGAGGAAAATTGTTTTTCGATGAAGTAGTCAGAATGGCGCAAGAATACACCCCCTGCCGCCTTATTTGCTATAGAAACGATGGTCCTCGGTGCATCGCGTTCATCGCGGGCGGATGGACATTTTGAAGTCGAGGTTCGGGCATACACACAGGTGGAAGCACCGGGCTTTAGCCCGGTGACAGGACGTTCGCTTGCAGACGGCCTTTAGGCCCGGTGTATGCTGTCCCGGGGGGCGCGGAAGGTGCGAGGCCTGATGGCGAAGGCCGAGGAATATGCCTACATGTCTCCTGGGTACTGGGGGTGTATCCCGCGCCACCGGGCCTAAAGGCCCAAGTTTTAAGGGCGTTTGGTTCGTCGGGCTAAAGCCCGACGCTTCCACCGGTTGTAGACCGGGCGTTCGGACAGATTGCGGGAAATGTGGTAACTCCAGCCGCCAGCGTAGCGGACGGCACTTTTAGTAGTCCCCACTGGTTCTCACTGTTGTGTCGCGCGTGCATTTGAACCTTCCGACCTTGCATGTTAACCAAAAAGCGATGTGTAATGTTGCAGAGTCACTACGCCTATGACGATCGCTAACCGCCTTTTCCGCAAACTTCCCGGGGTCGATGAACTGCTGCACCATGCCGGCTTGGCGTCGTTAGTGGAAAGGGAAGGCCGGGCCGCGGTGATGGAGGCCGCGCGCGTGGTGTTGGAGAACCTGCGCCGGGAGATCGGCGCGGAAGCACTGACCGAGGCGGAGGTCGAAATCGCACTGGACGGAATCCCCGCGGCGGTGGTGCGGCAACTGCACGCGTCGTTCGACTATTCGTTGCGCTCCCTGGTGAATGCCACAGGCGTTATTTTGCATACCAACCTGGGACGCGCTCCGTTGTCTCCGGCAGCGCTGGAGCATATCCGCGATACCGCCGGCAGCTATTGCAACTTGGAATTCGATGTAGCCTCGGGCGAACGCGGGAAACGGGATGCCCACGCCGACCGGCTATTTGCGCGGTTGCTCAATGCTCCCGGCATGGCCCGGCAGATTGCCACCATCGTGGTCAATAACAATGCCGCCGCCGTGCTGTTGGCCCTGAACAGCCTGGGCGAAGGCGGGGAAGTAATCGTTTCCCGGGGCGAACTCGTCGAGATCGGGGGGTCTTTCCGCATTCCCGAGGTCATGGCCAAATCGGGGACTCGCTTGTGCGAGGTAGGCACTACCAACCGCACACGCTTGGCCGATTATGAAGGTGCTATCAACGAACATACGCGCATGCTGCTGCGCGTGCATCGCTCCAATTTCCAGATTGTCGGTTTCACCGAACAGCCCACCTTGGCGGAGTTGGCGGCTTTGGGACATAAGCATAATCTGCCGGTAATGGAAGACCTGGGCAGTGGCGCGCTCTTTGATTTGCAAACGGTTGGCGTAAGCGGCGAATCGGATGTGGCTGGCAGTCTGCGCGCGGGAGTGGACCTGGTGACGTATAGCGGGGATAAATTGCTGGGCGGACCGCAAGCCGGCATGCTGAGCGGCGGCGCAGACCTGATTGTCCGCATCCGGCGAAATCCGCTGTTCCGGGCCTTACGGGTGGACAAACTCACCTATGCGGCACTGGAAGCCACGCTGCTGGCCTATCTGCGGCAGGATCACAATGCCATACCGGCACTGCGATTCATGCGGCTGACGATGGACGAGATTGCCGCCCGCGCGGCAAAATTGACGGAACAACTGGGTAGCCGGCATCTGAGCATCGAGCTGATCGATGGCGAATCGGTACTGGGCGGCGGCGCCGCGCCGGGCGCAACCCTGCCTACCAAGTTGATCGCCGTCACCTGCGACCATTTGACCGCCGACGAACTCGCGGCGCGCTTGCGGGCACATCATCCGCCAATTATCGCTCGCGTGGAGGATGACCGCGTCGTCATCGACCTGCGCACAGTTTTTGCGGAACAGGATGCGGTGGTACGGGCAGCACTGAGAGATTTCACCACAACAGAGGAAGAATAAGTCGCGAGTCACGGGTCGCGAGACGCGAGCCAGAAGCGGTCACTCGTGACTCGCGTCTCGCGACCAGTTTTCCTCTGTGCCCTCTGTGTCCTCTGTGGTGAGTGGGGGTTAGAGGCATTTACGATTCCAAAATCACTTGGGCAATCGCGTGTTCCGCAGTGTGCGAAAGCGACAGGAAGGCGTGCTTGGCGCCCAGGTTATTGGCAAATTCGGCGGCACGGCCGGTGAAAACCAAGGTTGGCCGGCCGCTCGGTTCGCGACGCACTTCCACTTCCTGCCACGTCACGCCCAATCGCCAACCTGTGCCAATCGCCTTGAATCCGGCTTCTTTGGCGGCAAAACGCGCGGCGTAGCGCTCGTAGCGGTTTTGCTTGGAATCGCAATAGCGAATCTCGTCGGGTGTAAAAATGCGCTGCAGAAAGCGATCCCCAAAGCGCGCGATCGCCTGCTCCACCCGCGGCACCTCGACAATATCGATTCCCGTTCCAACGATCATAAGGTCTCAAAATTACAAGGTTACAAGGTTTCATGGCAAGGGTTGGGAGGTTTCGGAAGTTTCGGAGGTTTCGGACGGACCGCCTCCGAAACCTCCGAAACCTCCGAAACTTCCGAAACCTGCCTTCAACCTTTCCCCCGTTCCTCTCCAAACACTTACAGGGCATGGGCGCATCTGTTATCATGCGCCTCTTACGGGTTTATTTTGCATGTGACCTGCTTGCAGGGTTGGTCGAACGCAGAAACGCTCCGCTTAAGACCGGAGAGAAAGCAACGAAGCGCCCAAGCTTTCGGTTGAGGAAGAATTGCCGAGCCAGCAACAACTGAAATGGGCCCAATTGCGGGTGGGCCTGACGGTAGTATTCGCCAGCATCATGCTGGGCGTCCTGATATTTTTGATGAGCGGCTCCACCGGCCTGTTTGTCCCCAAAATCAAGCTAAAATCTTATTTCGCCGACGCCAGCGGGTTGCGGGTGGGAGCGCCGGTACGGCTGCAGAGCGTAGACATCGGAAACGTTCTCAGCCTTCGGATCGTGCCGGACAGGCCGCTGACGCCCGTCGAAGTCACCATGCGGGTCAGCACCAAATACAGCTTTGCCCTGCGTGAGGATTCCACGGCGACGCTGGATACCGCCGGCGTGCTGGGCGAAACCTTCGTGAATATCACCAGCACCACCGCCAAAGGCCCTCAGGTTCAAAACGGGGACGTGCTGCCGACCCAGGAGCAGCCCGATATTACCGATGTTGTACGTTCCAGCCAGAGTACGCTGCAAAACATGCAGGCGCTGCTGACCCGTACCGACCGCATTCTGAGCTTTGTGGAGAGCGGCCAGGGTTCCTTCGGCAAGCTGGTTTACGATGACCAGCTTTACAAGCAGCTCAATACCACCGTCGGTGAACTGCAGCAGATTATTGGTCCGATCAGCGCTGGCCAAGGTTCTATCGGAAAACTGATCGCCAGCGACGAGTTATATAACAAGGCCAACGCCTCCATCGATAAACTCAATCTGCTGGTCGACGAAGTCCAATCCGGACAGGGTTCGGTGGGCAAGTTCATGAAGGACCCGGCGCTCTACGATAATGCCAACCAGACGATTGCCAAGGCAAATCAGTTCATGACCGATATTAACGCCGGCAAGGGCGCGCTGGGGAGATTCGCCAAAGACGAGGAGTTTGCCCGCAAGCTGGATAATACGGTCAGCCGGTTGTCGAACCTGGCCGACAAGATCGACGCGGGCCAAGGCTCGGCCGGTAAGTTGGTCAACGATCCTTCGCTCTATAACAACGCCGACAAGGTCATGCTGGAGGCCCGCAACCTGTTGCAGGCAATTCGCCAAAATCCCAAGCAGTACCTCACGATTCGCTTGCGCATTTTCTAACCCGGGCGCGTTGGTTGAGGTAGAAGCGGAGACCGATGCGCCTTCTGATCCTGGTTACCCTTACATCCTTGCTTACCGTGGCGCTATTCGCGCAACAGCCATCCGCGCCAGCGGCGAAGATTTCCGGGTTCGATGCTCGCGCCCTCGATCGCACGGCCGATCCCTGCGCCGACTTCTACCAATTCGCTTGTGGCGCGTGGATGGCAAACAACCCCGTTCCCCATGACCAGACCCGGTGGGGGCGCTTTAATGAGCTACAGGAGCATAACCGCGAAGTTCTGCACCAGATTCTGGAAGGGCTGCGAACTCCCCCGCCGTCGGTCAGTGCGGTGGAGCGCAAAGTCGGTGATTATTACGCCTCCTGCATGGACGAACCCGCCATCAATGCGCTCGGCAGGAAGCCGATCCAACCGGAGCTGGATCGGGTGGCGACGGTAAAAGATCGCACAACCTTGATCGACACCATTGCCGGGCTGAACCGGCAAGGTGTCCGCGCCTTGTGGAGTTTCGGCTCCGGCCCCGACCTGCACGATGCCACGATGACGATTGCCCATGTGGACCAGGGCGGGCTGAGTTTGCCCGACCGGGACTATTACCTGAAAACCGACGCTAAGTCGGTCGAAATCCGCGCGAAGTATCAAGTCCACGTGCAAAAGATGTTCGAGCTATTAGGCGACAAGCCGGAAGTGGCCGCCGCCGAGGCCCAGACCGTTTTAAGCCTGGAGGCGGAATTGGCCAAAGCTTCCTTGGATCGCGTCTCCCGGCGTGACCCCAAGAAGCGCGATCACAAAATGAGCGTCGCCGACTTGCAGGCGCTGGCTCCTAATTTCGAGTTTCCGCGCTATTTTGCCGCCGCCTCCGCGCCCAAATTCGACACGCTGAATGTGGAAGTTCCGGATTACTTCAAAACCATCAATGGCGCCTTGGCCACCATTCCTCTGGCCGACTGGAAGACATACTTACGCTGGCGGATCGTGGATTCGGCCGCGCCCATGCTATCCAAGAATTTTGTGGACGAGGACTTTAATTTTTGGCGCCAGTACCTGGCGGGGCAGAAGGAAATCCAGGCGCGGTGGAAGCGCTGTGTTGCCTATACCGATCTATCTCTGGGCGAGGCCCTGGGCCAACTTTATGTCGAGCGAGTCTTTCCCCCGGAGAGCAAAAGGCAAATGCTCAACTTGGTTGGCGGAATCGATCAAGCCATGGGGAAGGACATACAGACGGTGAGCTGGATGAGCGATTCCACGAAGCAGGCGGCCCAAGCAAAGCTGGCGAAGGTGGTAAACAACATCGGTTACCCCGACAAGTGGCGTGACTACACGAATCTGAACGTGATGCGGGGCGACGCTCTCGGGAACTTGCGTCGCGGCGCGGCCTTCGAAAATCAGCGGCAGATCGACAAAGTGGGCAAGCCGGTGGATCGCAAGGAATGGGAGATGACGCCCCCCACGGTAAACGCCTACTACCGAGCGTCGGAAAACGACATCAACTTTCCGGCCGGCATTCTGCAACCGCCATTTTTCGATCCGGCGATGGATGACGCCGTCAATTTTGGCGGCATCGGCGCGGTCATCGGGCATGAGTTGACCCATGGCTTCGACGATCAGGGCGCCAAGTACGACGCGGTAGGCAATCTGCGCGATTGGTGGACAGATCAAGACATTGCTGAATTTGAGAAGCGCGGCCAGTGCCTGGCTGACGAATACTCCAGCTTCGTGCCGGTGGCCGACGTTCATTTGAACGGCCGGTTGACGCTGGGCGAAAACACCGCCGATAACGGCGGCGTGCGCCTTTCGTATATGGCCTTGCAAGACCGCCTCAAAGCCCATCCGGCGGCATCCAAAATCGACGGGTTTACGCCCGAACAGCGCTTCTTTCTCGCCTTTGCGCAAATCTGGTGCCAGAACATCACACCGGAAAGCGCCCGCATGCTGGCCACCACCGATCCACATTCCCCCGGCCGCTTCCGCACCAATGGCGTGCTGGTCAATATGCCGGAATTTCAAAGCGCCTTCAGCTGCAAAGCGGGGCAGGCGATGGTGAGTCAGAAGGCGTGCCGGACTTGGTAGGTTGGCAGTAGCTGGTAGCTACTAGTTAGTAGTTAGTAGTTAGTAGTTAGGAGCCCGGCCAGCCTGGGTACGCGGCCACCTGTCCCGGCTTGCCGGGGTCTTGGCCGCACCGGGATGCGGAAACGTTGAGGTTCGTGTCAGGGCACGACTTTAGTCGTGCCGAAAGGGCGTTAAAGATGTTCGGCTTTAGCCGCTGGGGCCATCTGCCTCCAATTACCCCGAAATATTCGCGGGTATTTGCCCCTGAAAGCGGTTCTGGCTCAGCGCAACAGCGGCTAAAGCCGTCCTTTATTTGCACGCTATACGGCACGACTGAAGTCGTGCCCTGACACAACCCTGCCGAAAAGTAAGTAACATTGGGCTGGAAGCCCGCGCACACAGGCGGAGCTGTTCGGGTTCTAACTCCTAACTCCTAACTCCTAACTCCTAACTTCTAACTCCTAACTTCTTGCTACACGATTTCTCTTGTATCTCCGATCCGCCGCGTCACGTGTTCCCGATCCAGATATTCCAGCAGCGGAATCGCGTATTTGCGGCTGACGCTAGTAAGCTCTTTAAACTTGGCCACGTCTATTTTTGGGCAGATTTTTTTGTAATCGGCTACCAGTTGCCGCAGATGGGCCAGGGCTTCGCAATGGAACACTAGATCTTCAGAGAGCTTGATCAGCACACGTTCGCGCAGCAGGAGCGTCACAATCTGCTGGGCACGTGTACGATCAACCTTCAACCCGGCCAGCACATCCTTCAATGCCGGCACCGTCAGTCCGGCGTTGGCGAAAGCCTGTTCGATACGGCGCTTGGATTCGGTTTCTTCGTCCTTCATGACTACGCCGCGTCCGGCTTGATGGACAAACTCTCCTGTGACCTGCAACTTGTTGTCGCGCCCCAGCGCTTCCAGCAGCCCCAGGAAGATCTCCGGATCCAGGTCAAGTTTCTCGCGAAGTTCCTCTTTGCTCATGCCTGCGACTAACGGGTGCGCGGTATGGAACTCTTTTACAGTGCGCTCGGCAGCAGCTTTGAGTTCCGCAAACGCCGAGACACTTACCAGCACACTCCCCAACCGCAGGAGACTTTGCGCTTTGATTTCAACCTGGATACAACTTTCGACTATCGCGGGGGACCAACCAGTTTCCGCCACCACAGCGCCTAGGGAAAGTCCTTGACGGCCGCGGCGCGCTACTCGCGCCTCCAATACCTGAGCCGGAGGTCCGTCCATCAACACCTGCAAGAAACTGGCTCGATCCGGACGGGGCTTGCCGGAAAGCGGGGTCGAATCCAGAATCACTCCGCCGCCAATGGTCACCATGGGAGAAAACTGGCGCAGGATGAAGCGATCTCCCGGCAATAGCAACAGCGATTCCTTAAAACGCAACTGCGCCCAGGCGGTTTGTCCGGGACGCAATTCGGCGGCGCCGAGCAACGCAACTTCCGCAATGGCTTCGGCGGTATAGCAATGAAAGTGAACTTGCGCCCGATCGCGCAAAGGACGGGCGCCCGGCAACAGCGTAACCCGCGCCTCCGCCCGGCGGGTCGTACGGTACAATCCAGGCGGCGCCAGGGTCATGCCGCGACCCAGGTCGGCGGTGGCGACGCCAGCCAGGTTCAGGGCCGTTCGCTGACCGGCATGCGCTTCTTCCGCTGCCGCGTTGTGCACTTGAATCCCGCGCACCCGCAAACGTTGGCCGGAGGGAAACACCTCCAGTTCATCCTCTTTGCGAATACTGCCGGAAAGCAGCGTCCCGGTGACGACCGTGCCGAAGCCTTTCATGCTGAAAACGCGGTCGATGGGCAATCGCAGGAGAGCTTGTGAATCGCGGGCGGGAACTTTGGCGGCCAAGCCGGCCAACTCCTCTTTCAGTCGCTCCAGGCCCTGCCCGGTGAGCGAGCTGACGGCCACCACGGGGGCGCCTTCCAGAAACGAGCCGCGCAAAAAATCTTCGATCTCCAGCCGTGCTACTTCCAAGGTATCGGCATCCACCAGGTCGGCTTTGGTGAGCACGATAATGCCGCGACGGATATTCAGCAGGCGGCAAATATCGAAGTGTTCGCGGGTTTGTGGCTTGATGGATTCATCGGCGGCGATGACCAACAACACCAGATCGATACCGCCCACGCCGGCCAGCATGTTGCGCACAAAGCGCTCGTGACCGGGAACATCGACAAATCCCAGGCGTAGCTCCGCACCGGGAGCGTGCAACTCCAGGTGAGCAAAGCCAATGTCGATGGTGATGCCGCGGCGTTTCTCTTCTTCCAGGCGGTCGGCGTCGATACCGGTCAAGGCCTCGACCAACGCCGTCTTGCCGTGGTCAATGTGGCCGGCCGTGCCTACGATCACCGGTTTCATCGGGAAGTGTTCAGATTTTCACCGCAGAGGACGCAGAGAGCGCAGAGGACAACCCATAGAACGAGATGTCGATTCAGGCGCAACGAGGGTCACCCCGAAAAAGCGCAAAGCCTATTTCTTCCTCAGCGCCCTCTGCGTCCTCTGCGGTGAAAAACCTACGCTTTCGCTTCGTTGGACTTGGTGAACTGTTCCAGAGTGATCTGCGGAGACAGCAGCTTGACCTTCTGGAAAATCCGTTGCCGATCGGCTTCGGAGGCCGCGGCATAACGGCGGCGCAGTTTTACAATCTTGACCTTACGCGTCTGACGGCGCCGGATTTCCGGGCCACGGCTGAATGCTGACATGAACACTTCCTCCTGATAAACAAATCCAACTGAAATTCGATTATAGCTGGTGCCGCCAAGGCCCGGTGCCGGGCTTGGCCAATTGCCAATCGTCGAGCGCTAATTGCGGGCTTTGCTTCAATCTTGTGTGATCGAGGGTGCGGGCTCGATATCTTCCACGTCGACGTATTTGGTCGGGTAAGTTCCGGTATAGCACCCCGTACAGTAGGTGATGCCATTGTCGCCTTCGCCACAAGCCCGCCGTAAGCCTTCCAAGGAGACATAGGCCAAAGAATCGGCGCCGATGAACTCCCGAATCTGTTCGATAGACTTATTGGAGGCGATCAGTTGCTTCTTGGTTGGCGTATCGACGCCGTAGTAGCAGGGCGATATGGTCGGCGGGCAGGAGATGCGCATATGCACCTCGGCTGCGCCGGCGTTGCGGATCATGCGCACGATTTTCTTGCTGGTGGTGCCGCGCACGATGGAATCGTCGATCAGGACTACGCGCTTGCCCTCGATGATGGAGCGCACCGGGTTGAGTTTGAGCTTCACTCCGAAATCGCGCAATCGCTGTTCCGGTTCGATAAACGTACGGCCCACATAGTGGCTGCGGATCAGGCCCACGCGGAACGGAATACCGCTCTCAGCGGCAAAGCCGACGGCTGCCGGCACCCCGGAATCGGGCACCGCCACCACAATATCGGCGTCCACATGCGATTCCCGGGCCAACTCCCGGCCCAGGGCTTCCCGGCTTAGATTTACCGGCCGGCCAAATACCACACTATCGGGTCGTGCAAAATAAACGTGTTCGAAGATGCAGGCCGACATGGGCTTGGGAGCCGCATAGAATCGCGATTGGATGCCTTCGGGACTGGCTACCACCATTTCGGCGGGTTTCAGATCGCGCACCAGCTCGGCGCCGATTAGATCAAAGGCCGTGGTCTCCGAGGCAAAAACGATGGTGTCCTGCTCATTATGGCCGGCGCCGGCGGGAATTTTTCCCATCGACAACGGGCGGAAGCCGCGAGGATCACGCACGGCAAAGATGCGATCCGCCGTCAGGATTACCAGCGAAAAGGCGCCCTCGATCTGGCTTAAGGCATCAATAATCGCTTCCGGAAGAGTTTGCTCCTTGGAGAGCGCGATCAGATGCACGATAACTTCCGTGTCGCTGGTGGTCTGAAAAATTGAGCCCTGGGACTCCAGACGCGCGCGCACTTCGGCGGCGTTCACCAGGTTTCCATTGTGCGCTACGGCAAGCGAGCCCTTGTTGCACTCCACCCGCAACGGTTGCGCGTTAAGCAGGGCGGAATCCCCGGTTGTCGAGTACCGCGTGTGCCCGATGGCCAGCGGACCGGCCAGACGCGACAACACCGCTCCGGTGAATATGTCGCCCACCAGTCCCATGCCTTTTTCCAAGTGCAATTGGAGCCCGTTGGAGGCCACAATCCCGGCCGATTCCTGGCCGCGATGCTGCAAAGCATGCAATCCCAGGTAGGCGATCTTGGCTGCTTCCGGATTTTGGTAAACGGCAAAAACGCCGCACTCTTCGTGGAATTTATCTGAAGACAGTTTCAAGTTATGACCCAGTTTCGAGTTTCGAGTTCCCCGCCAATAAACCAGCTTTCGAGGCCAACCGCTTGAGACTCGAAACTGGCACCACCCCGTTGGAGCACTTCCGCCTGTGCTGTATCCGGCTTTGAAAGGGCACGGCTTTAGCCGTGCCGATATGCGCCACGAAACAATTTGGCCTTTAGGCCCTGAGGTCGCGTCCCTCGGCGGCTAAAGCCGTGCTCCTTGGCTTCCCCTTACGGCACGCCTGAAGGCCTGCCCTTTCAAACCAGCTACTGCTATTGCCTACCCGCTGTTAACCTTCGCTATGAAGCATACTTTCGAGAGCGCCGGCCCAACCGTCATACAGCTCGGACACCGGTGTGGAAACCACGGTCGAGCCGTTGATCGCAATCTCCAACGTGCCCGGGGCGGTTTCGCCGATCGATTCTGCCGTTACTCCGCATTCTACCGCGATTTCCTGAATTTTCCGGAGACTTTCCGGCGCACAAGAGAGGAGAATCCGGCTGGCGTCCTCGCCGAAGAGCACGAATTCCGCCGGGAGATCCTCGCTGCTCAGCTTGATATGAGCGCCAATCCGGTTCCGCAGTCCACACTTGGCCAGAGCCACCGCCAAACCGCCTTCCGAGCAATCGTGGGCTGAATCGACCAGGCCTTTTCCAATCAGGGAAACAATGCATTTTTGCAGCCCGGCTTCCTTTTCCAACTCCAGGGCGGGCGGGAATCCCCATAGCTGGCCCAGGATTTCCTTGGCATATTCGGAAGATCCGAACTCGGCTTCGGCGTCGGCGACGTCGCCCGGCTCGGAGCCGCGCAGCAGTACCACGGTCCGTCCGATTTCGCGGAAGTGCGGACGCATGGCCTTGTTTACATCCTCAATAATGCCGACGATGCCAATGACGGGGGTGGGATAAATGGCTTCGCTGAGGGTTTCATTGTAGAAGCTGACGTTGCCTCCGGTGATGGGGCACTCGAGTTCCTCGCAGGCGCTGGTGATGCCGTCGATGGTCTGGGAGAACTGCCACATAACCGGGGGTTTCTCCGGATTTCCGAAATTCAGGCAATTGGTGGCCGCCGCCGGCACCGCGCCGGTGCAAGCCACATTGCGCGCCGATTCGGCCACGGCATGCATGGCTCCCAGGCGGGGATCCAGCCAGCACCAGCGGCCATTGCCGTCCAATGCCATCGCCAAGCCACGATTGGTGCCCTTTATGCGAATGACGCCGCCATCGCCGTCGCCCGGTCCCTCGACCGTATTGGTCAGCACCATAGAGTCGTACTGCTCATAGACCCACCGGGTGCTGCAAACGTTGGGGGCCGCCAGTAAGCGCTTGAGCGCCGCCGTTAGGTCGCTGGTTTCGCCCAGATGGATTTGCTCGGGCTTCTCCCGCTCGACCGGCGGTTCCCAGCGCCGCATAGGACGGCTGTAAATGGGGGCTTCGTCGGTAAGCGCCGGATTGGGAATCTCAGCCACGACTTCCCCATGTTGGAGCACGCGCATCTTGTTCTCTGAAATCACGCGGCCGATGGCCACCGCATCCAATCCCCACTTCTGGAAGACGCGGAATACTTCGTCCTCGCGCCCCTTTTCGGCCACCAGCAACATGCGTTCCTGGGATTCGCTGAGCATGATCTCGTAGGAGGTCATGCCGGTCTCGCGTTGCGGCACCAGGTCCAGCTCGATTTCCACTCCCACGCCGCCACGGCCGCCCATTTCACAGGTCGAGCAGGTGAGGCCGGCAGCGCCCATGTCCTGAATGCCGATGACGGCGCCGGTTTCCATTACTTCCAGGCAGGCTTCCAGCAGCAGCTTCTCCATGAAGGGATCGCCCACTTGTACGTTGGGGCGCTTCGCCTCCGAAGCCTCGCTGAACTCCTCGCTCGCCATGGTGGCGCCGTGAATCCCATCGCGTCCGGTCTTCGAGCCTACATAAATCACCGGGTTGCCGATGCCGGCGGCCTTGGCATAGAAGATCCGGTCTTTGCGCATCAGCCCGAGGGCAAAGGCGTTCAGCAGCGGATTATTGGCATAGCAACTCTCGAATTTGGTTTCGCCGCCCACATTGGGCACGCCAAAACAGTTTCCGTAACCGGCCACGCCGCTGACTATGCCTTCCATCACGGAATGGTTCTTATGCACCACGGAAGCGTCTTCGCCGTTTTTCGCCTGCAGCGAACCGAAGCGCAACGAATCCATCACCGCCACGGGACGCGCGCCCATGGTAAAGATGTCGCGCAGGATGCCGCCCACGCCGGTGGCCGCTCCCTGATAAGGCTCAATGAACGACGGATGGTTGTGCGATTCGATCTTGAACGCACAAGCCCAGCCCTCGCCGATATCGATGATGCCGGCATTTTCGCCCGGGCCTTGCATTACCCGGCGCGAGCGCGTCGGCAAGCGCTTCAAGTGCACGCGCGAAGACTTATAGGAGCAGTGCTCGCTCCACATGACGCTGAAGATGCCCAGCTCGGTGATGCTGGGTTCGCGCCCCAGCAACTTGATAATCTTCTGATATTCCTCGGCGCTGATCCCGTGTTCTTTAACCAGTTCGGGGGTAATCTTTTCGGCTTCAGGTGTCGCTCTGGGCATGGTGGGTCTTAGTCCATCCAGTCTTTCGCATTTTGGGTTACGTCTTTATTGTACGGGATTCGCGGGGAAAGCTGACCAACAAGACTGGGGCAAAATTACAGATTCGGAAAATTTCAAATTTCAAATTTCAAATTTAAAATTTGCCTTATTTCTCCGCTCCACACGACAAGATCTGGTCGCATACCGCCGCCACCTCACGCGTAGCGGCCACGTCGTGTACGCGCACAATATGGGCGCCGTGCAAGATCGCCGCCGCCACGGCGGCCAGGGAGGCGTGAAGCCTCAGCTCCGGCGGCACGGGCTCTCCCGTGCGGCTGATGGAGCGGCCCAGGAAGGATTTTCGCGAAAGTCCAGCTAACAGCGGATAGCCAAGGTGCTGGAATTCCCTGAGCCGGGCCAGCAGCGGATAATTGTCCTCGAAGTTCTTACCAAACCCAAAGCCGGGATCGATCACAATGCGATCGTGAGCGATGCCGGCACGTTTCGCGGCGGCCGCGTATTCGCCCAACTCGCGGCTTACGACCTCCACCACGCTTTCGCCGAGTCGCGGCAGGCCGCGCCATTCTTCGGGTCGGCCGCGAGTGTGCATGAGCACTACTCCACAGCCGGCCGCCGCCACCGTACGGGGCATTTCGGAATCCCAGCGCAAGCCGCTGACATCATTGACGATCTCCGCACCCGCGGCCACCGCCGCCCGCGCCACCTCCGCCTTATAGGTGTCCACTGAAATCAAGGCATCGGGCACGGCCCGCTTCACCGCTTCGATCACCGGCAGAATTCGGCGCAACTCCTCAGTCGCGGTAACGCCTGCCTCCTGCGGGCCAGCGGTGGTTGCCACCCCGGGGCGAGTGGATTCGCCCCCGATATCCAGAATATCGGCGCCCTCTTCCAACATGCGTCGCGCGTGCTCGATCGCCGCCCCCGCGGCGAGAAACTGCCCTCCGTCGGAAAAGGAATCCGGCGTGACGTTCAGAATGCCCATCAGCAGTGTGCGGGGACCTAACGTCAGGCTCCGTGACCGCAGCTGCCATGAAAAGGAAGGCCGCATGGTCTGGATTCTACGTGATTGCTCGATTCTCCCGCCCACAATCAAGCTAAAATCGTGGTGGCAGGTTGTTCAACATGCGCCGTAATCGCCTTTTCGTAGCCATTCTTCTGCTGTTGTTGCTGGGAACCCAGTTTGCCCTGGGACAAAGCAAGGCTCTGACCAAGCGGATCGACAAGATCCTGGAAGATCCGGATGTCAGTCGCGCGCTCTGGGGCATAGATGTGGTTTCGCTGACCAGCGGGCGTACCCTGTACTCGCTGAATGCGGATAAGCTATTCACCCCGGCATCCAATACCAAACTGTTTACCACCGCCGCCGCGCTGGCGCTGATCGGTCCGGACTATCGCTTTCAAACCACGGTGGAAACTACCGCCGCGCTGGATCGCTATGGCCGGCTTACGGGTGACCTGACGCTGGTAGGCCGCGGCGATCCCAACCTGAGCGGCCGAACCCTGCCTTACCACCTGCACACCCAGCGCACGCAACCGGCAATTCATGTGCTCGAGGAGTTGGCGGATCAACTGGTCCAAAAAGGATTGAAGTTTGTGGACGGCGACGTGGTCGCTGACGATTCCTACTATGTATTCGAACGTTATGGCGAAGGCTGGGCCCAGGATGATCTGGTTTCCGAATGGGGCGCCCCCGTTTCGGCGCTGAGCATAAACGATAATGTGATCTTCGTCAGCATCATGCCGGCGGATCATCCGGGCGACCATGCCTTCGTCAGCATCCTTCCCTACGCCGAGTACTACCAGCTCGAAAACCGTATCATTACCACTCCTCCGGGAACCGGTCCTCATAAAATCTACGTAAATCGCGAACCGGGCTCGAATCTGCTGACGCTGTGGGGAAATATCCCGGCGGACGATAACGGCGCCAACGAAGCCTTGGCTATCGAAGACCCCGCCGATTTCGCCGCCAAAGTGTTCCGCACGCTGCTGGAAAAACGGGGCGTCGTAATTTACGGCCATTCGCGCACCCATCATAGCGAGTTGGCCACGCTTTCCACTTTCACGGTGACCACCATGGCGCCGGCGGGCGGGGGCGAAGTTTCGTCCCTGCGCCGGGACAATGCGCCCATGGTACTGGCCAGTCACCAATCGCAACCGCTGGGAGAAGATATACAGGTGATCAACAAGGTCAGCCAGAATCTGCATGCCGAGCTGCTCCTGCGCCTGCTAGGGCGGGAAAAGGGCGCGGCGGGAAATATCGCCAGCGGACTGGAAGTGCTGCGCGGATTCCTGGTTCGCGCCGGCATTCCGCCCGAAGAGTTCGTCTTCCACGATGGCTCCGGCTTATCCCGGGAAAATCTGGTCACGCCGCAAGCGGTAGTACAACTGCTGACCTATGCCGGCCAACAACCCTGGGGAGCGCTCTACGAAGGCACGCTGTCTGTGGGCGGTCTGGACGGATCACTGGCGGAGCGCTTCAAACTGGGCGCCGGATTGGAACAGGTCCACGCCAAGACCGGCTCCCTCGGACACGTCAACGCCCTTTCCGGCTACGCCACAACTTTAAAAGGCGATCGCATCGCCTTCTCCATTCTGGTCAATAACCATAATCTGCCCAGTAAGCGCGTGGTGGAAACGATCGACATGATAGTAGAAGCCATGCTGGCGGAAAAGTAAGAAAAGTTGCGAGTTGCGAGTTGTGAGTTGCGAGTCGCCGCTATGACTCGCAACTCACAACTTGGCGAGTGAACGTTGTCCGGACGGGAGGCGCTACCCCGGAAGGTCGTGTTATATTGCTCAAGATTTCAAATCGCATCGCAAACTGATCGCGGAAATTAGCCCATGAGTCGACAGCAAGTTCGTCAACCATCGCGGTTACCGGTACGGCTCATTGGTATGGATGCCTCCGGCAGACCTTACTTCGAATTTGTCCATACCATCGACATTACCCCGGAAGGGGCGCGCCTGGGAGGCGTACGCTCCCCAGTGGCGCCGGGAACAACCGTGGCATTGCAGTACGAGGGCCGCCGGGGACGGTTCAACGTGGTGTGGGCGCGACCCGTCGAGGGAACTGCGGAATTGGAAGTGGGGCTGCATACGCTGGAATGCGACACCGGCTTCTGGACCCCGCCGGCGGTCTCGGAATCGGCAGCGGAATCGGCAGCGGAAGAGAAGAAGGATGAGCCGGCCTCGACCGTCAATGCCGGCGACCGGCGCCGCAACCAGCGTTATGAAATTGACGCCACCGCCGAGGTCCGGCTGGCGGGGTCCGCCCACGGCACCTGGGTCAAGGTGGGCGACGTCAGCAACGGGGGTTGCTACTGCTGGACGATCAATCCACTGGCAGTGGCCGTTCCCGTAGAAGTGACGTTGCGGATCAACGGATTGGACGTGCTGGCGGCCGGCATCGTACGGACCTGCCATCCGGGCTCCGGCATGGGTATTGAATTCACCCAGTTCGAGACCCCGGCGCACGAGGCGAGCATGGCCCGCGAGTTGGCCGGATTGGACCCCTTGCCCGAACTCTCCGGCACGAGCCAGCGAAAGCCCGATGCCCGGCAAATGGGCGCGCATCTGGAGCGCACCACGGCGCAATTGCAAGACATCGGAGAATTGCTGAAGTGCACCGATGTCGATGCCAGGGTCCTGCGGGATTTTCGGCAGGCGCTCAGCCAGGTACGCAAGACCGCATGGGCGGTCCAGCGCTGGCTGGAACTGGACGTCAACGAAGATGACCCGTACCGGGTATTGAAATACCTGAACAGCGAACGCATCCAGGCGGCCACGGAAATCTGCCGGGCGCTGACCCGGGATTTTGCGACGCTCAACCCGGAAACCCTCGAAGGCGAATTTGCGCTGTTGCGGCAAGCCGTCGAAGAGCTGTTCCGCGAAATTGCGCGCAAGCGCAACGCCCAGGCCGCGGGCAAGGGATAGATTCGGTGCCCGCGCTCGCGGGCGCTATCCTTCGGGCTGAAGGAGGACTTGATGAAAACCCAGGGTGAAGCCCAACACTTCAGTTAAGTTGTCTCCAAAATAATTGGCGCTATCCGCAGATGTTCGGGTCCACCCGGGCTTATACTGCTCACAGATTGTGGGGTGAAGGCGATGGACTCCAAGAGCAGACCCATCTCGCTCGGCTTTTCTCCGGAGTACGTGGCTGCGGGACAACACATCTGTTACATCTTCAATGACGAATCGGAGCGAAGCGAGGTAATTGCCCGGTACGTGGAGGCCGGCTTGGCCGCGGGCGAAAAGCTGCTCTACTTGGTCGACGCCATGACCCCGGCTGAACTATTGGAAAGCCTGGCGTCGATGGGGGTGGACCTAAGTTCCCATCCCGAGCGCTTAACGGTGGCAGACTCGGCGAAGGCTTATTGTCCCACCGGCAGCTTTAACGCCGATGCGTCGCTGACCTCCCTCAATGCCTTCTGTGTTAAGGCGTTGGAGGATGGGTACCCGGGGGTACGCATAACGGGCGAGTTGCCTTGGGGCCGCGCCGAAAGCCGCATCAGCCCTGAAGAACTGATGACCTACGAAGCCCGCGTAACCGACCTGATGGTGGAGAATTCGTATACCGCGTGCTGCCAGTACGATGCCCGGCGCGTCGATGGCGAAACCATCATGGACATGCTCAGCGTGCATCCGCTGATGATCGTCAGGGGACGCTTGGTTAAGAATCCCTACTTCGTACCACCGGCTGTGTTTCTGAAGGAGTACCTTGAGCGCAAGTCTTCTAGAGCCGGCTCCTGAGAACGCCGCCCCCGAGGGCTGGGTTCTCGCGAGGTTACTCCTGTTACAAAGCGTCCTCGAAGCGAGCAACGACGAGGAACAGCTTGCCCACGCGGCTTGCCGCTGTCTGGAACGGCTTCCCGGAATTGCGGCTTGTGCCTTATGCCTGGAAGGCGCGGTACTTGCCCGTACCGAAGGCTGGAACGCCCCGGTCTGCCCCCCCAACATTCCATCTGCGATGTCGTGCGGGCAATGTCCGCTCGACCCGGGAGAGGGTACCGTGGGACTGGCGCTGGTGGTGGATGGCCGCCGCCAGGGTACGGTATGGTTCCAAGTCTCTGTGCCCGGGCAGTGGGCGATTTATCTCCCTTACGCGGCCAATGCGGTCAGTCTATTGGCGCTCCATGTCGAGAAGCGGCGACAGACCGGCAAACTCCGCGCGCTGAACCAAAATCTGGATGAACAGGTCGCTCTGCAGACCACGGAAATCGAACAGCAGAAGGCACGGCTGGAACTGGTCCTCAGGAGCGCCGAACTGGGTACCTGGGACTGGAACGTCCAGACCGGCGAGGTACGGTACGACGAGCGTTGGGCCGAAATGCTGGGGTATCGACTGGAGGAGATTGCTCCCGGTTACCAAGGGTGGGAACGGCTCCTCCACCCCGAAGACAAGCCGCACGTAATCGAGACGCTGGCCGCCCATCTGGAAGGAAAGACTGCAGGCTATGAGGTGGAGCAACGCTTGCACTCGAAGTCCGGAAAGTGGGTCTGGGTGTTGGCCAAAGGCAGGGTGATCGAGCGTGATGCCGCGGGCCGGCCGCTCCGCGCCTGCGGCACGCATCAGGATATCTCCGAACGGAAGCGGGGCGAAGAGGAGAAAGCGGCGTTGCAGGCGCAGCTAAACCAAGCGCAAAAGATGGAGTCGATTGGACGCCTGGCCGGCGGCGTGGCCCATGACTTCAATAACCTGCTGACTGTCATCAACGGCTACGCCGACTTGGCGCTCGTCAAGCTCAGCGCGGGGGACCCGCTTCGGACCGGTCTAGTGGAGATACGAAAGGCCGGGGAGCACGCCGCCGCCTTGACCCGGCAGTTGCTGGCCTTCAGCCGCCAGCAGGTTCTGCAACCGCGAAAACTGGATCTCAACCGTATCGTGGCCGACATGCGCCCCTTGCTGGAACGTCTGGTGGGCGAGGACGTGGAGGTTCGCGTCGAGCTCGAAGCCGGAAATGCGATGGTACACGCGGATCCCCATCAGTTGGGACAGGTAATCATGAATCTGGCGGTCAATGCCCGTGATGCCATGCCGAACGGAGGCAGGTTGCGGATCAAGACCGCCAATGAGGAATGGGACAAGTGCCAGGCCGAAACCTGTCCGGATGGCCGCGCCGGCCGCTATGTCACGCTGGCGGTCAGCGACAACGGGGAGGGCATGAACGAGTCGACGCGCCAGCGAATCTTCGATCCATTTTTTACCACGAAGACCATCGGCCAGGGGACTGGACTCGGGCTCTCCATGGTCCAGGGAATTGTGGCGCAGAGCAACGGTTTTATCAACGTCGTTAGCGAGCCGAACCAGGGAACAACCTTCAAGATCTACCTGCCTCTGTCCGCGGAAGCCGCAGCCGAGGCAACCCAGACAGCCGAGCTTCCAGCGGCGGGCGGGAAGGAGACCGTGCTGGTGGTGGAGGATGAACCGGGAGTCCGCGACTACACCGCCGAGGCGCTACGAACTTACGGCTACCACGTGATCAAGGCGGAAAACGCCGGCGAGGCGCTCCTGATATGCGAACAGAAAGGCGAGCGTATCCATCTGGTTCTGACCGATGTGGTGATGCCACACGTGAACGGTCCGGAATTGGCTGGCCGGCTGGAAAAACTCCAGCCCGGGATCAAGGTGCTATTTATGTCCGGGTACACCGGCAAAGTCGCCGACATGGGCGCGGAGCATATTCAGAAGCCATTCAGCCCGGAACAGTTGGCAACCAGGGTTCGCGCCGTACTGGCAAGAACCGGGAAATTGGAAACGTAACCCTGAAGTTCGACGTACGCTCCGTCCAGAAGTGACTGCCCTGGGACGGAGTGACGCGAAATGATTTTCATTCCCCTCAGACCAATCCCTCATCCATCATGGCATTGGCCACCTTCAGGAAGCCCGCGATGTTGGCTCCATTCACCAGATTGCCCGGAGTCCCGTAGGTCGCGGCCGTCTCGAAGCAGTTTTGGTGAATGGCACACATGATCTGATGCAACCGCTGATCCACCTCCTGGCGCGACCAGCTCAACCGCATGCTGTTCTGGGCCATCTCCAGTCCGGAAGTGGCCACACCGCCGGCGTTGGCGGCTTTGGCCGGTCCGTAAAGAATTTTGGCTTCCAGAAACATCTTGGTCGCCTCCAGGGTACTGGGCATGTTAGCTCCCTCGGCCACCACCCGCACACCGTTCATGATCAGATGGGCGGCGTCCTTGGCGTTGATCTCGTTTTGCGTGGCGCTGGGGAAGGCACAGTCGGCCTTGATGGCCCATAGTGGATTGTGATCCAGCTTAAGATCGGCCGGGATGAAGATGGCGCTCGGATAGCGGTAGGCATAGTCGTGAATCCGGCCCCGGCGCTCGTTCTTCAGCTCCATGACCCAGGCGAGTTTCTCGCGGTCAATGCCTTCGGAGTCGTAGATTGCTCCGTCGGAATCCGACAGGGTGAGCGGTTTGGCCCCGAGATCCAGCAGCTTCTCCACCGTGTACTGGGAAACGTTGCCACTGCCCGAAACCAGGCAAAGCTTGTCCGCCAGGGACTCATTGCGGGTCTTCAGCATCTCGGCGGCAAAATAGACGCAACCGTATCCGGTGGCTTCCGGACGAATCAGCGAACCGCCCCAGTTCAGTCCCTTGCCGGTGAGGACTCCGGTGAACTGGTTGGCCAGGCGCTTGTACTGTCCAAACAGGAATCCGATCTCCCGGCCGCCCACCCCGATGTCGCCGGCCGGAACATCGGTATCCGGGCCGATGTGCCGGTACAGTTCCGTCATAAAGCTTTGGCAAAAGCGCATGACTTCGTTATCACTCTTGCCCTTGGGATCGAAGTCCGAGCCGCCCTTGCCTCCCCCCATGGGCAGGGTGGTGAGGGCATTCTTGAACACCTGCTCGAAGGCCAGAAACTTCAGGATGCCCAGATTCACCGAAGCATGGAAGCGCAGCCCGCCCTTGAAAGGGCCGATGGCGCTATTCATCTGGATGCGGAAACCGCGGTTGACCTGCACCTTGCCCTGGTCGTCGACCCAGGGGACACGGAACATCAGCACCCTCTCGGGTTCCACCATGCGCTCCAGAATGCGCGCGGAGATATACTCGGGATGACGATCGAGCGCCGGGAGCAGGGACTCCAGCACCTCCTGGACAGCCTGGTGAAACTCGGGTTCCGCCGGGTTCTTGGCTTTCACCTGACCGATGATATCGTTGACATACTCGCCCGGCCGCGTGTGCGCCGGCGTCAGGATTCCGATACTCATAAAAAGCCTCCTGCCAGACATTGCGGACGCAGTAATCATATCGCAATGATTGCTGTCAAACGCAAAATTCTTCTTACGATAATCGAAAAAATAGATCAGTAATCCGGGATTGGAGCGGAAAGGCCCGGGGGGCGGAGGCTGCTGCCGGGTGCAAGCGAACCCGCCGCAGTGCAGGCCGTAGAGCGGTTCCAGCATTGCTAAGCATTGCTATAACCGGGCGTTGAAAGGGCACGGCTTCAGCCGTGCCGATATCTGTTGCAAGAAAGCCGGCCTTTAGGCCCTGAGGTCTGTGTCCCTCAGCGGCTAAAGCCGCGATTTGGGGTTCCCTTTACGGCACGCCTGAAGGCGTGCCCTTTCAAAAAACATGGAATCGCTCTAGCGAGGAGTTGGATCGCGGGAAAGGCCAGAGCGAAGATCCAAATTCGACCGGTACAAAAGTACAAAAAGCGAGACTCTGGTAAGTGGGAGCAAATTGTTTGTAATATGCTAGATGAACGCAAACGGTGCGGGCCCGTAGCTCAGCGGTTAGAGCAGTGGACTCATAATCCATTGGTCCTAGGTTCAAATCCTAGCGGGCCCACCAGAACCCTGTTTCACGTTCTTCGTTCCACGTTCCACGCCGGAAGAACCCGAAAGCCGAAAAGCAGGCTTCCCCTCCAGACAGCTCGATCTCAGCAGAGCACAAACCGCAAGGTTGTCGGTCTTGCTTCCCCTGGAAACGAGCGAGCGCTCACGCTCATGCTCACTGGGCGCACTTCGCCATTTTTTTGAAAGGGAGAGGGATTCAGGCGGTAAAGATCTTCTTCCGTTGAATGCGAGATGCGCACCGGCCGATCGGTTAGCTTTTGCGGAAACTCGGCTTCGCTGAGCGCGCCGGAGCAGAGATACAGGGAAAGCAGGTCGCAGAACTTCAACACTTCCAGCAGACCATCCAGCTCTGCGGCGGTCGAGGAACATGCGGCCAGCAGTCCCTGCCGGCGCTCCTGTTCGCGGTGAAGAAAAGTCTCGATCAAGTGGCGATCGTCGGTATCGAGATCGCCGCTATTTTCGAGACGGAAACTTCCCAGTTCGCAAAAGTGCCGGCTCACGATGATGCCACCTGCCGCGCACACGCCCGCGGCGTGATCGATGGACGCGCTCCAGGCTTGCAGAAATTCCCGGGGACCAAATTCGACAAACGCCAAAGGCTTGCCATTGGGACACAGACGGGGCGGCGTGCTGGGATTGGATTCCTGCGGGAACATCGCCCATCCTGAGTCATGCAAAGCAATGGCGCGAGCGACTTGCGCATTCACCGCGGGAAAGCGATTCGATACAAAACGGGCTGCCAACTCCCCCGCTAGGTTGGCGTGGTCGGGCTGACTGATCAGCCAATAACCGGCGGCGAGGTTCTTCTGCCGCTCCGCAATCGCCTCCCAGGCGGGAACGGGTTCTCTCTCGCGGTTGGCGCCGGCAAGGTTCGATTCCAGAGGACGTAAGATCATAGGTTTTTGGGAGCCGGCGCATCGGCTATCTTTTGGCCCGGGCTCTCCTCGGGGCCGTAGCCGCTTTTTCCGGTCCGCTGCTTCTGGGGGGCTTGCGCATCCCCTCGAGCAATTCCTTGAGGACGACAGCGCTGTTGTGCTCCTGATCGCGGGAGCCAAAAACCAGAGTGAGCCGCCGGCGCTGGGCCGCCATGTCGTAAAGCTCTTGCAAGGGCTCCTGCGCCTCCGGCGCACAAAGCTCATGCAAGTAGCGGTCGCGGAACTTCAGCCACATCGAGGGCCGGGCGTGAAACCATTGCCGCAACTCGGTCGAGGGCGACACGTCTTTCAGCCAACGGTCAATCTGAGCGGCTTCTTTACTGAGGCCGCGCGGCCAGAGCCGTTCCACCAACACCCGCCGGCCGTCGGCGGGGCGGGGCTCCTCATAGGCGCGTTTGACGGTAACCGCCATATCCTTCTCTATAATAGCTGCTTGACCGAAAAGCTCAACTGCCTGTGCTCACTCCCTGCCGGACTCGCGATCGGACTGGCGTTGCTTGGTCTCTTGGGCTGCCAAGTCGAGCGCCGCAAGAGCGATGCCGAACTGGGACTCAATGCCACACAGATTGCCGGCCGTCAGATTTTCGATCGCCAATGCGGCGGCTGTCATGAAGCTTATAGCTCGCGCCCGCTAAAAGGCCCCAGCCTGCAAGGCCTATGCAAACGGCCCTATATGAAGAACGGCATGCCGGCCAACAACGAGCGCATTCGCGAAATCGTGCTCTCCGGCCGCGTCCTGATGCCGGCCTTCAGCCGCACACTTACGGCCCAACAGGTGGATGAACTCATGGAGTATCTGCGGTCGCTGTAGTTAGTAGCTGGTAGTTGGTAGTTAGGGGCCGGCTTCGCGCTTGCGGCTGATTCAGTAATAAGTAATAAGTAACAAGTAATAAGCCAGCAAAAAAGCCGGATGATTTGAGAGCCCGCCTCAGGCTCTGGCTTATTACTTATTACTAAGTTCGCAAACTGCCGCATTAGCCAATGCGGGCATCGACTTAAAGGGTTTTCCCGATGCGTAGGCCATAATCACTCCCAACACCGCGCTGTGCGCGACTATGGCGACGGTGCCGGAATCGTGCGCGGCTTGGATTTGCACGAAGGCCTGCTCCACCCGTTGGCGGAAGATCTCAAAAGGCTCGCCGGCGGGCGCGGGCAGGTTGGGAAATTGATCTATCCACTGCTGGGCATATTGCCGATCCCGCAACTCGATCTGGCTCCATGTGAGGCCTTCCCAGGCACCAAAATCGATCTCCCGCAACGCGTCCATCATGGTCGGCGGAACTTCTCTGGTCGCCGCAATGGCTTCGGCGGTCATAAGGGCACGGCGCAGAGGACTGCAGTAAATCTGGCTGATCGGGGTAGTGCGCAGCCGCATGGCGAGGGCTTGAGCCTCGGCTACACCCACAGGGCTGAGGGGCGGATCGGAGCTGCCACAGAAGCGTCCGGTGAACTCGCTCTGGGCGTGGCGAATTAGAAGAATGGAGCTCATATTGGCTGAAGACTAGCTCACCGCGGCACTTCCCAGCACAGCACACGCATAGATCGCGATTTCGGTCAGCTGATTGGTAGCGCCCAGGCAATCGCCGGTTACGCCGCCGAGGCGGCGCCGATAATAGAGCGCACTCAGCGCGGTAACGACAACGGCGGCCAGCAGGGGGAGCAGCGCCTTTCTTCCCATAAGGCCAACCACCAGGGCCACCGCCAGCGCGGTGCCTACGGGTACGGCATAGCGAGGAAGGTGCAGGGCGAGTCTGGCGCTTTGGCCGGTGCTTCCTCGCGCGGATGGCAAATACTTGGCCAAGGGGAGCGCCGTCCAGCGGCACAGAACATGCGCGGCGATCAGCGTGGCTGCGGCCTGCGATGCCGGCAAGGCCTGCAACAGCGCGAAGCGGGCCAGCAACGAGAGCACCAGCGCGATCACGCCGAAGCTGCCCACCCGGCTATCTTTCATAATCGCCAGAACCTTGTCCCGGTTGGAGCCACCGCCGCCAAAACCATCCGCCACATCGGCCAGACCGTCCTCATGCAGGCCGCCGGTAATGAGCACCAGAAATGCCAGCACGGCGATGGCTCGCAGGGAACGGTCCACCGAGTAGTGACAGCATATCCAATCGATCAGCGCGCCGCCTGCGCCTACCACCAACCCGACTAGGGGGAAGAAGACCGCGGCGCGTCCCGGCATATCCTCCGACCAGGGCGGATCGCCGGCGGGAATGCGCGTCAAAAACTGAAACGCGATCTGGAGGGCATGCAGCGAGCGTTTCATTCGGCTTTCTGGCTGACTCCGGCGGAGGCGAAAGTTGCCATTTCGTTGTATACGCGGACGGCCGCTTCCACAATGGAAAATGCCAGTACCGCGCCGCTGCCTTCGCCCAATCGCATATTCAGGTTGAGCAGCGGATCCAGTCCCATGTAGTCGAGCAAGATACGATGGCCCGGCTCCTGGGAGGTATGCCCGGCCAACATGTAGTCGCGGCTGGCGGGAGCAATCAGAAAGGCCAAAGCGGCGGCGCTGGTGGAGATAAAACCGTCGATGACCACGGCTATGTGGCGGGCGGCGGCACCCAGAATCATGCCGGTCATAGCGGCGATTTCGTATCCGCCGAGACAGGCCAGCATGCTCAACGGATCAGCCATTTCCTTTGCATGCTGGGCGATGGCCTGGCGAACCACGTCGACCTTATGCTTTCGAGCCTCGTCCGCGATGCCCGTTCCGGCTCCTGTCACTTGTTCCGGATCCGTTTTGGTGATCACCGAGGTGAGGGCGGAGGCCGAGGTGGTATTGCCAATGCCCATTTCGCCAACCGCCAGAATCTTGCAACCTTCGTTGGAAGCGAGTTGAGCCAGGCGTAGTCCGGTGTTGATGGCCGCGAACAGCTCGTCGCGAGTCATCGCCGGCTCGCGTAAAAAGTTGCGCGTGCCCCGCCTTACCTTAGCCAGTACCAATCCCGGCGCGGGAGGGAAATCGCCGGCTACTCCCATGTCGACCACAACCACAGAGGCTCCCACGGTACGTGCCAGGACGTTGACCGCCGCGCCGCCGCGCAAAAAGTTCAGCACCATCTGGGTCGTGACTTCCTGGGGATAAGCGCTGACGCCCTCGGCGACAACGCCGTGGTCGGCCGCAAACACGTATACCGCCTTGCCATCGCAACTCGGACGCGGATTTTGCTGGATCGCCACCAGCCGCGCCGCAATCTCTTCCAGTCGTCCCAGGCTGCCATGCGGCTTCGTTAGTTGATCCAGATGTCCCAGAGCGATATGGCGCCAGCGTTCGGAATGGGGCTGAATGTCCTCGATGGTTTGAGCAAGTTCCGGTGAGAGGTGTGTCATAGAAATCATCTCGAACTCCTTCTACGCGGGGACCGGGTTCCGCGATGGCTCTTCTCCGCCTCCTGGAGCCGAGGCTGAGGGTCTTCCTGAGGCCGTTGGACAAGATGGAACGCGGCGCTCACGCGCTCCGGTTCGAGCACCTGTTCGGTGGCACCGAAGAGGTGGCCGGCATCCTCGGAAAGCAGCAGGGTTAGAGGAAAGTGCGCGCGCACGGCCGCCAGATCGTGCATGGCGGCAACAATCGTCAGCCCGCGCTTGTGCAAGCCCAGCAGCAGATGCAGAAATTCCGCTTGCCGTCCGATGTCCAAATGTTGCAGCGGTTCATCCAAAAGCAGCAGGTTCGGTTCCTGGGCCAGAGCGATGGCCAGTTTCACCCGTTGCTGCTCCCCGCCCGAAATCTCATTCATCGTTCGGGTCCGCAGATGGGTGACGCCGGTAAGCTGCATGGCTTGTTCGACCGCCGCCAGATCGGTTTGCGATACTCCGCCCAACCATCCCTGATAGGGAGTTCTCCCCTGGGCCACAATCTGCTCGATGGTGAAGGGGAAGGGAATGTCCAGATGTTGAGGAACCAGCGCGACCGTGCGAGCCAGTTCCCGGCGTTGCCAGGAGTGAACCTGGCGTCCGGCAATCGCAATGCTTCCCTCGGAGTTGGACAATAGACCCGCCGCCAGGCGAAGCAGGGTGGATTTTCCCGCGCCGTTTGGACCCACCAGTGCCATCAAGCCATTGGCCGGCAAGGCAAACGATACTTCCGTCAAGATGGGGCGCAAGCCATAAGTGAACGACACCCGCTCGAATTGCAATATGGCACTCATAAATACACCTCGCGTCGATGCCGGCGAAGCAAGTACAGGAAAGCCGGTCCACCCACGAACGCCGTCAGCATTCCCACCGGAAGCTCATAAGGAGCGCGAATGCTGCGGGCGAAAGTGTCGGCAATCACCAGAAATAGCGCGCCCGCCAAAACACAAACCGGCAAAAGTCGAACGTGATCGGGACCGCGCACCAGACGCACCAGATGCGGAATCAATAAGCCGACAAAACTGATGATACCGCCGAGGGAAACCGAAACCGCCGTTAATAAAGATGCGACGATTACGATCGCCATGCGCGTGTGCTCAAGATTTAGACCCAGCTGCTGGGCATAATCGTCGCCCAGTGCCAGAGTATTCAGTCGAGCGGAAAGCGGGACGGCGGCGGCAATGCCGGCAGCGGCCAAGACAGTGGCTACCGCCAGTTGTGGCCAGGTGGGAACGCTGATCTGGCCGTGCAGCCAGGCGGCCAAGATCTGGGCGCCGGAATTGCTGGCCTCCTGCCAGATCACCAGCCCGGAAGTCATGGCATTCAGCATAGTGGCTACGGCGAAGCCGGCCAGCAGCATGCCGGAGACGGATGTCTTGCTTCCACGACTGGCCAGGACGTACACCACGGCGATGGCTGCGATGGAGCCGACAAAGGCCATCAAGGCTGTGGCACTGAAGCCCAGAAACGACAGCGTCGGCAGCCAAAGTACGGCCACCGCTCCGCCCAACGCGGCGCCGCCACTGGAGCCCAGTACAAATGGGTCGGCCAGGGGATTGCGAAACAGGCCCTGGAAAAGCAGGCCGGCCGCTGCCAGGCCGGCCCCCACAATCGCCGCGGCAATCGCGCGCGGCAGACGCAGATCCATTACGATGGCGCGCAGGTCGGCCGCCGCCGGGCGGTTGGCCAACACTCCCAAAACCGTCTTGGGAGAAATATGCACGGACCCGATTCCACTCGAGATCACGATTGCCGCCAACAATAGAATCAGCAACAACAGACCAACATGGAAAGTGGAGAGGCGGGTTCGCCTCGTTCCGGCTACTTCCTGGACCATGATTCTCCTCCAAGTGTGAGCCGGATTCCCGATTGGAAGGTGAAGGGAAGCGACGGATAGCCGAACGATTCCTGGTAGTGTTGGCTCAGTAGATTCTGCGCCCCCGCAACCAAGCTGAGTTTGGAACTCATGCGATAGCTGGCCGTCAGGTCCACACGCTGATAGGGAGCCAGCAGGTTGTGGTTGGGCAGCAGCAGAGTGTTGCCGTAATTCGAATCCACCGCATAGGTACTGTCGTCACGGCTGCCCACGAAGATTCCGGAGACGGACACCGTCCACCGCGGCTGGCTCCAATCGATACCGACGTATCCGGTATGCGGCGCGCGTAAGAATGGCCGGGCGCCCACCAGCGGCGAGTAAGCGCCAATCGGAACGTTGGGAAACAGAGGATTCACCGCCGGCTCGGCGGCACTGGAAGCAAACGAATGTTGTACTACCGCATCCAGGTAGGTCCAGCCGCCGCGCACGGCAAGTTGCCGCCAGTGGTATTCCGCCTCCGCTTCCACTCCCTGCGCGCGATAAGCCAATGTGTTAACGGAGGCGCTGTACAAGCCGCTCTGGGCGGTAAGCGCCGGCGGGATGCCCAACTGTTGCAAAAACTGGCTGGGGACGCCCTCCAACTCGTTATCGAATTGGTTGTGGAAGAAGGTCACACCGATCCGCGCATGTCCGCCGAGTAGCTGCTGCTCCACGCCGCCATCGAAGCTGCGCGAAAGCTGCGGACCAACCGGCTTGATTCCGTATTGTTGAATCAGGGCCTGTCCATTCGGCTGCTGTTGCAGTAAATAATAGAGCGAAGTGTTTTCGTAGTAGATGCTAGGTTCTTTAAAGCCCTTACCAAAGTTGAACTTCAAGCGGGTTCCGCTTAGCAGTTTGTTCGAGGTAGGGCGGAGGAGATAGTAGGCCAAAGAAGCTCGCGGCGTGCCCGCAACGCCGAAGACCGCATTCTTCTCGATGCTGCTGCCGATCGAGTAGTAAGCGCGGTCCCAGAAGCCGCCCTGGAGCTGCATGAGATAGCTGTAATTTCCCCGCTCCGTGCCGTTGTTGGGGTTCCCTGTATAAGCGGTATAGCCACGTTCATCTTCATAGCGGAATCCCCCAAGAAAGGCCACATGCGAGTTCAGCGTGTAATCGCTCTGCGCATAGACAAAATCGCGGTTGGTGAGCGACGAAGCCGTGTAGGTGGCAACCGAAGACAGGAATGCCTGCCCGGAAGCGCTGTACCCGTTGGCTCCCGTGAGGGTTACCGGTGCTCCCAGATAAATAGGATCGCCATAGGAATCGGTAGCGGAAATTCCCGTAGGCGCCGGTTCGTTGTCGCTATAGTTCGAGCGCGTTGCGCCGTAGCGCAGCAGATTATGCCAACGCTGCGTAGTTTGTGAGTTGATGGTAGCGCCCACCAGCAGGTCCGCGTTACGGACGTTGGCATCGTCCGGAATACCGTACAACCCCACCGCGCCGGCCGAACCCAAAGCGGAAACACTTCGTCGAACGGTTACCCGTACGTCTGTGTTCGGCAGAAGGTTCCAGCCGAAATTTCCCGAATAGGTTTCATTGTGAAAAGTGCTGTTGGGCTCGCTATTGTCGGTATCGAAGCGCGTGAAATCGGAGAAGTAGTCGAATTTGCGCCACGCGCCTCCCAGATTGGCGGCTTGACGATAGGTGCCGAAATTACCGCCCTCCGCCGAGTAGTTGAACTCGGGAGTGAGTGTGGTCCCGCGCCGCGTTTGAATGTCCACCACACTGGCCATGGCATCGGCGCCGAATAAGGCGCTGTTGGGACCGCGCTGCACTTCCACTTTCTCGATGGCGGACGCGCCCAGATTACCGAAATCCACGGAGCCGCCAATGTCGTTGAGCGGAATCCCGTCGATCAAAACCTTGTTGTCGTCGAAACTCCCGCCGCGCACAAACAGATAACTGATGTTGCCGAGCATGCCCGTTTGCGCCATCTGCGCGCCGGAGACGGAGCGCAGCGCATCCTGCACTTCCTGTTTCTGGTCCAGGCGGGTTGCGTCCAGCAGCGTGATCGACGAGCCGGTCTGCGTTTCCGGAAGCGGGGAACCGGTCGCCGTGACTACGATCTCTTGTTTTACCGCCGAAGGAAACAATGTCAGATCAACATTAGTGCTGCGATTTGGCGCGGCATAGTGCTGGTCGCTGGTGGCGGCGGTGAACCGCGGGGCCTTGGCCCGTACCTGATAACGGGCGGCATGATCGATGGCAAATTGATAGCGCCCCAAATCATCGGTGGTGGCAGGAACAGCCTTGCCGCTGCCTTCCAACAGTTCGACGTTAGCTTTGGGAACCACCGCTCCCAGAGAATCCCGTACTGTGCCCGTAATCTGCTGGGACCATGCGGATAAAGAGATGACGACAATAATGATGATGAAGAATATTGCGAGGATTTGTCTTTTCATTGCGCTCCTCTTCCCCTTCGGAAGTTTGGCAGTAGTTCGCCGGACCGGTCTCCTGACTCGCGACTCTCTTCTCCGGTGCCTTCCCATCCCGCGGGGCGGAACAGTGGCATGCGGATCTGTCATGTCGCTTACAGTTGCGGGGCAGTGGCGGATTTTCACCGCCTTCCCGTACATCCGGCGAATCAGTTATTAGAACTCACCAAAGAGAGTGGGCAAACAATATTTCAAATTTGAAATTTCAAATTTGAAATTTTCCTCCCGCTCCTCTGTGGTGAACTTACTTGCTTCTTTCCGCTGCTAATAGTTGCCGCGAAAGATCTTCCAGTGCATCCAGCATCAACGGGCTGGGGTAATAAATACGATCATCCACCCAGATTACGCGGCGATTGCGCACCGCCGGCAGCGAGGACCAGCCGGGTAAGCGCTGTAACTCTTCCGGAGTGACCTTGTTGCCGCGAATCAATAACAGGTATTCCGGCTTTTTGGCGAGGATGCTCTCCAAACTCATGCGTGCCCATTCCTGGGGGACCTCGGCGGTGACCGACTGCGCGCCGGCCGCCGCAATCAGATCGGTGATGAACGCGCCCCGTCCGGCGGTAATGAACGGGTCCGGCCACAACACCAGGAGTACGGTGGGATGTGGCTTGCCCGACATACGCGCCGCGATAAGGCGTTGGCGTGCGCGCAGTCGCTCGACCAGCGCCTGGGCCGCCGGCATATCGTTCAGCGCATTCCCCACACTCAGGATCGAACGATAGGCGCCTTCCATGCCGCTGGGCTTCACCACAAACACAGACACATGCACGCGCTCCAGCGCGCGGATGGTGTCGTAATTGTTCATTTCGGCAATGGCCAGCACCAGGTCGGGCTGGAGAGCCACAATGGTTTCCAGCGACGGATCGATCACGCCCCCGATGCTGGGCTTCTGGCGCGCCTCCGCGGGATACTCGGTATAGTCGGTAACCGCGGCCACGTCGGCTCCGTGACTCAGGGCATATACGGTGTCGGTGAGACTAGGCGCCAGACACACCACGCGATGGGGATGTTCGGCGACGGTGACGGTACGGCCGAGTTCATCGGTCAGGGTGCGCGCCTGGGCGGCGTGGAAAGCAATAAGCAATAAGCCACAAGCTACAAGCCAAACGGTTAGGTAGCGCCGCCGTCCCCCACCCCAACGCGCCAACGATGGGTGCGCCGGGGACCCCGGTCCCGGCGGCTGTCGGTGCGGCTGTCCCGGACGCACCATGCCCTCCAAAGCTGTGGGCGCGGACGCCCACAGGACAGCCGGCGAGACGCCGGCGCTACCCGCGTCATCGGGCTCGTTGTATACCCTGGCGCTCATTGCGCCCCCTCGGCGTTGGGCTTCACCACCAGCGGATAGCCGGCGACCATCAGCAAGACTCGATCCGCGACGCGGGCCACGCGTTGATTCACGGCCCCCAATACGTCGCGAAACACCCTTCCGCTTTCATAGGCCGGCACCACGGAATCACCCACTTCGTTGGATACGATAATCAGTCTGGACCGGGACTCGTGTAGCGTCTGGCAGAAAGCGTCAGCCCGCTCCAGAACCGCCTGGCTGTCCTGGTTGTAGTGGTGGAGCAAATTGGCGGTCCACAGGGTTAGGCAATCAATGATGATCGCCTGGTAGCCGTTGGCTTGGGTCTGGAGGGTTGTTTCCAGGTCCAGGGGGACCTCATAAGTGGTCCAGGAGGCGGAGCGCTCGGCTTGGTGGCGTGTGATTCTCTGCCGCATGTCCTCGTCACTGGCGGTGGCGGTGGCCAGAAACGCCACGCGCTCACTGCGGCTCGCGAGTTGCAGGGCATAGCTACTTTTCCCGCTGCGGGCGCCGCCCAGCAATAGGGTTATGGAACCACTTGTATTCGTGGACATGCGAACACCTGGCGCACACCGGCGCGATCAGGCGGGATTACCGACACAGGTAGCTTCCGGAACGATAGCCAATGCTATCGGGAATGCCTTCAGCCCTCCCAGCGAGGCTGAAAATGCCCAGGATCGTCCGGCCGGTCTCCTGACTTGTGCTTCACTGGATCGAGCCGCCTTCCCAGGGATGAAATCCCCAGTGGCTGGTTGGCTCGCGCCTTCACACTCACAGTTGCGGGGCAGTAGCGGAGTTTCACCGCCTTCCCGACACCGGACAGGGTCTAGTATTCCAGTCTCCGCGGCATTTTTCAATGGAAACATTCTCTGGGCGATGGACCAGATACGGGAATATCGGTCGCGCAAAGCGGCGATTAGCAGGGAACGGAGGGATTTTCCGCAAGAGTGGCTCCGCCGGCACATTCTCGTCTCCGACCAGAGGTACTCAGCGTTTCCGCGCCATCGCGGACTGCGCTAATCGCAGCATGGTCCGCAGGCTGATTGGCCATTGTCCGCCGGATGGCTTCGGTCGCAAAGCCCAAGACCTTTCATTCGGCATTCTTCTTCCATGACCGATCCATTCTGAAGATTGCAGGGACAGATCCATCCTTTCAGGTCCGACTCCTGTAATTGACTGACGGTAATGGGAGGGCAAAATAGAAAGCTCTGAACCAGTTCGATGCCGAGTTCCCGCAGGATATCCAGGTCGGCGATGTCCTCGACCCCTTCGGCGATCACCGAACCTCCGAATTTGACGGCGAGAGTTGCGATGGAGGCTACTACGGCCTGGCGATGTTTATCGCGAGCGCACCCATTCACAAAGTACCGGTCCACTTTGAAGTAATCCGGCTTCGCGTCCACCATCATCTGGTAGTTGGAATGGCCCAGTCCGATGTCGTCCATGGCGATCTTCACGCCTCCCCGCCGCAGATTGGCCAGCGTTTGCAGGAATTCTTTCTTGTTCCAGCCGGGGGCATGTTCCACGATTTCGACCACCAGACGCTGCGGGCTGATGCCTTTGGCACTGGCGGTGGCGCACAACCAATCGGAAAAATCGGGACAACGGCCCAACGTGGAAGCATGGACGTTCAACGAAACCTGCAAGCGGCAGGGAATATGGGCAGTCGCGGAAAGGGCCACTTCAATGGCATGACGATCCAGGATATGTTCCGCCCGTTTATGCCGGGCATAGGCGAACATGGCATCGGGGCGCCGAAAGGGGGAATTGGCTGGGCCGCGCGCCAGGCATTCGACTCCTTCTATGGACGGGCCTTCCGGGTGCAACCGGAAGATCGGTTGCAAATAAGCCTCGATCACGCCATCAGTGAGTAAATGTCGTAAGAGCTTGCCCGAAATAGGGGGTTTGGGAGGCGCTAATCGGCTGTCCAGCAATTGCCGCACAATGGCGGCGAGTTCCGAAGGCGCTTTGGGTTTCCGCACAAATTCATCGGCGCCTTTAAGGCGGGCATCCCATTCGATCCGCTCGGTGCAACAGCCCGAGAGCGCCACAATCCGGGTTTGCCCATTGATGTCGCCGATCTCATCGATCAGGTCCAGGCCCTCGAAGCGTTCCGGGGAGAGCGACAGGTCGGTCACTACTAGAGCGTAGTTGTAACAGTCCAGCAGCGCTTCCGCCTCTTCCCGGTCGGTGGCGCAATGCACCTCACACCCGAGTTCTTGCTGAAGGCGATCCGCGACCATCTCCAGCATCAATTCGTCATCATCGATTATCAGAAGCCGGACTTCAGGCCGCGTAATCATACTTTTCCTCTGACGGATCCTTCAGGCGGTAAGCGGGCTACACTTCCGCAGAAGCCTATTTACTCTCATCGGCAGAAGTCCGGCGAAACATGAATGGGCGCCATTCGGCTCCCGCTGGAAGCCGGGCCCCCGGCCGGAGATTGCCGAAAAGAGCCGGGAAACGCGTCCTCCGCGTTCGAAGTCTCCGTGGCAACCTGGTTTCGTCAGCGTTGACCTGCGCGGGGCCGGATGAAACAATCGTCTTTATGAAAACCATCGCTCTTGCATTCGTATTTCTTTTGACCGTCGGCGTCACCCTATGCGTGCTTCCGTCCGCGGCCCAAGACTCACCCTCTGGCAAAGCTGCGAATGCTTCCGGAGCTAAAGCGCAGACCCCAGTTGCTCCGGTGGCAGGCGCTAAAGCTCAGACTCCAGCCACTCCGGCGGCCAGCGCTCCCGCACCGAGTTCCCCGCTGAAGGATCAAAAGGACAAGCTCAGTTACGCATTGGGTATGAATTTAGCCGGCCACCTGGTGAAAGATGAGATTGCGGTGGATCCCAATCTGATCCTGCAGGGCTTGAAGGACTCGTTAGCGGGGAGCAAGACCCTCCTGACCCCCGATGAAGCAACGGCCGCTCTGCGGCAGTTGGAAACCGAGCTGAAAATTAAACAAGAAGTGAAAATGAATAAGGAATCGGAAGGCAACAAGATAGCGGGAACGGCCTTCCTGGCCGAGAATAAGACGAAGCCTGGGGTGGTCGTCCTGCCCAGCGGCTTGCAATACAAGATTTTGACTCCGGGGACGGGAGCGAAGCCGACGGCTTCGGATACCGTGGTCTGCAATTATCGCGGCACGCTAGTGGACGGCAAGGAGTTCGATAGCTCTTATAAGCGCGGTGAGCCGGCGAAATTTGCCGTGGGCGGAGTGATCAAGGGTTGGACTGAGGCCCTGCAATTGATGCCCGTGGGCTCCAAGTGGGAGCTCTTTGTTCCTTCCGATCTGGCCTACGGGGCGCAAGGCGCCGGGGGCGTCATTGGCCCCAATGCCACACTGATTTTCGAAGTCGAGCTGGTTTCGATTGAAGCGGCCGATAAAAAGTAACTAGCTATGCCGGAGGAGATACGTTCCATTTCTCCACTACCTCTTTGAGCTGGACAAATTGCGTATCCAGTTCTGGAAGTCGCGCTAAGATTGCGGGCAAGTCTCCGGCTTTGCCCGCTTTTTCTATTTCCGAAGCCACCGAGCCGAGCGCTTGGCCCCCCACATTGTTCGCTGCCCCCTTGATGGTGTGAGCTTGTTTGCCGGCCGCATCCGTCTCCTGGCGCGCCGCCAGATCCTTAAGTTTATCGATTTGCTTGGGCAAGTCTCCCAGAAACCCGGTAACGACTTTATGCGCCAGTCCTTCGTCGCCCATCATGCGCCGTATGAAATCCTGAGTATTGAAGATGGGAGTAACAAGCGGCGCTTCGGAGGGAACAGGGACGGAGTCCGCCGCGACGACTTGCCGAGTGGTTCCGTCGATCACCGGGGCCAGCCATTTGTCCAAGGCTTCGGCCAGGAGTTGCGGATCGATCGGTTTGGAGAGGTAATCGTTCATGCCGGCGGCGTGGCATTTTTCCGGATCTCCCGCCATGGCATGGGCGGTCATGGCAATGATGGGAATCTTCGGATTCAGGACTGTGGAATGTGGGTCGCGGATGCGCCGCGTGGCCTCCAGGCCATCCATTTCCGGCATTTGCACGTCCATCAAGGCCAAGTCGTAGGGTACGGTTTCCAGAGCCTGTAGCGCCTCCCGGCCATTGTTGGCCACGTCGACGGGCCAACCGAGTTTACCGAGAATGGCGAGCGCCACTTCCTGATTGGTGGCATTGTCTTCCACCAATAGAATGCGCGCATTGCCGCGGCGTGCGTCCCGCAAGCTATGGCGGGTAACCAGAGGATGCGCTACCGGCGCCTGCGGCTCTTCCGCCAATACGGTACGAAGGCATTCCAATAGTTCCGAATGGCGAACCGGCTTCGTGAGATAAGCGGCAAACCCCAGCTCATGGCACCGATGGGCGTCCCCCGGACGGCCTAGAGAACTCATCATGATCAACCGGCAAGGCTGAAGATCCGGATCGCTCCGGATGGCGCGCCCCACCATCTCGCCGTCCATGTCCGGCATCTGCATATCCAAAATCACCACTTGGAAAGGATCGCCGGCATCGACCGCGTCCCGCAGAACGCACAAGCCGGTCGGCCCATCCGGTACCGCCACGACGCGGGTTCCCCAGGGGCGCAATTGGGCAATCAGCACTTCGCGGTTCACCGCATTGTCATCCACCGCCAGAATGCGGGTTCCCTGCAGATTCGGGGGCACCAGGTCCAACCGCTTGCGTTCCGCTTGCTTGCCGAAGCGCGCCGTAAACCAGAATTCCGATCCGTCGTTTTCCGCGCTGTTCAGGCCAATCTCGCCCCCCATCAGTTCCGCGAGTTGCTTGGAGATGGCCAAACCCAGTCCGGTCCCGCCATGCCGCCGGGTACTGGAGGCATCTACCTGCGTGAAGCTGGAGAACAGTTGGCTCTGTTTGTCGGCGGCGATTCCGATCCCCGTATCGCGCACGCTGAAACGAATCAGCGCCTGCGTTTCCGTTTCGGAAACCAGGTTGGCGCGCAAGATGACCTCTCCCCGCGAAGTGAACTTGATGGCGTTGCCGGCCAGGTTAATTAATACCTGACGAAGGCGTCCCGGATCTCCCCGCAGCAGCGTCGGCACTTCCGAGCCTACCGCGCAGATGAATTCCAGATCCTTTTCCTGAGCGCGGCCCGCCAACATGGCGGCAAAATCGTCGACCAGCAATCGCAGATCGAAGTCGATTTCCTCCATCTGCAGTTTGCCCGCCTCGATTTTTGAAAAATCCAAAATGTCATTGATTACCGCCAGCAGGGACTTGGCGCTGGCATCGACCACTTCGGCATAGCGCCGCTGCTGGGGATCGAGTTTGCTGTCCATCAGGAGCGAGGTCATGCCAATCACGCCATTCATGGGGGTGCGGATTTCATGGCTCATGTTGGCGAGAAATTCGCTCTTGGCGGTGCTGGCGCGCTTGGCTTCGGCGGCGGCGGCGTTGGCGCGTTCGGTTTGAACTTCCAACTGGCGGAAATAGTGTTCAGCTTCCTCCAGCGCCGTGCTCAGTTGCCCTTCTCGCCGCGACAACTCGGCCGTGCGCTCCTGGACCCGTAACTCCAAACCAGCGTATGCCTTGGACAGCGCCTCTTCCGCGGTTTGGCGCTCCAGGCTCCGCTTTTCGACTAGCGCCGCCATGTCGTCGAAGGATTGAGCCAGCCGCCCGACTTCGTCGGGGCTGTGGGCGAGGCCGGTGCGAGTACTCAACTCGCCGTGGGCCAATCCCTGGGCGGCGTTGACCAGGCGGTTAATCGGTTTAATAAAAACATAATCTCCGAAGACCCATGCCAACCCCATGGCAACGATGGCCGCAATTCCCAGGAGAAACAGATTGCGCAGCATTTGTAGATTGGCCTGATGGAGAATAGGCCCACGGGGAAGGCCTACGAGCACGTACATATAGGGGAGGTCATTGTCTCGCAGGCGTAATTGCGTAAAAGCGTAAACCCGGGTCAAGCCATCTTCGGCGTATCGCTCGTAGACTCCTTGGGCGCCGTTCTTCGACACACGCCCGAATACGTCATCGGGGAGGGGCGTGCCCGTGCGGGCCTTGGAATTTTCCGGCTGGCGGAACAGGCGGACGCCCTTCCAATCGGTGATGACGACCGCGGACTGTTCCGGCAAGTTGGCCTTGGCTAGAAAACGGGAGAATTCGTCCAAATTGAAACCGGCAATCACGACGGCCAGCAACTGGTTGTGCGCATCCAGGACGGGAAACGTGTAGTTCAGCGACACGTGATTGCTTACCCGGCCCACTACGTATTCCCCGACTGAAAAATCGCGCGTCCGAATCGCGTCCTTGATGTGTTTCCGATACGCAAGATTGATGGAGCCGGGCTTAAAGGGCATGGAAGCGGCAAATACGTTTCCATCCGGAGTCGTTGCCAGGATGACCGAGTAAAAGGGATAGCGCTCGTGAAGCTCCCGGAACAGTTGGTTGCAGCGCTCCGCGTCCAGTTGCTGCAGTTCCGGCATGTGCGCCAGGATGCTTAGCATGGTGTGCGCGGCGGCGGCAATCTGTTCCTGCTGGGCCGCCAGGCTCTGGGCCATCAGCAAGGCGCTGTTTTGCGCTTTGGCAATTTCATCCCGGCGCTGGTTCAGGCCCGAGGCAATAATGATCGCGAATCCCGGCAGGAAGACGATCAGCAACAATAACAACAACTTCCTGCGGATCGGCCAAGAGGCCAACCATTTATCCCGGGCCATTGATTCCTCCTCTTGCGCCTGACCAAGTGCAGCCGGCTAAGAGCATTTCCGTCGTTCGGTTGCAATTCGAAGCAGCCGCCGTGACCCAGATCACGCATGGCCGAAGGAAAACCGAAGACTCTGTCTTCTTCATCGGCGGGCGAAAGCGGGAGCTTTATCTTCCGGGGAACTGCCCGCATCCTGGCCCTAAAGATCCGGCGGAAATTTGTCGATCAAACATACAGGAGCCGCTTTCCGAACGCGACTGGATGAAGCCCAGGGAAGTTCCGGCCTGGGGCCGGAGCGGTTGTGCGGTGGGAGCGGGGAATGCTATGAAAACACTGGTTGTAGAAGACGACTTTACCAGCCGTCTCATTTTGCAGATTTTTCTTTCTCGCTACGGAGAGTGTCATATTGCCGTGAACGGGAAAGAAGCCATTCAAGCTTTCCAGTTGGCGAAAGACGGGGGAAAAAAGTACAACCTGATCTGCATGGACATCACCATGCCGGAAATGGATGGGCATGAGGCCTTGAAGGCGATTCGCGCGCTGGAAGAAGCCGAGAAGATCAACGAAAACGGCCGGGCCCGCGTAGTCATGACCACCTCGCATGATGACATGGAAGATATCGTCGCGGCGCGCCAGTCCTCCTGCGATGCCTATCTGCTGAAGCCCATCGATACCACCAAACTCTATGGGCATTTGAAGGCTTTTGGCTTACTGTAAATTGTGAGATGGAGGTTCCCGCTCCGCTCGGAGCGGAATATCCACTGTTCACGCAACCCTGCTCGGTATAATTCCCAGTAAGTCGCAGACTGGGGATTGCGCCCTTATATGCCCGACATCGAAACCAAGTTGCTTCCCGTCAATGCCTATCAAGAGCTTGAAGCCGACCAAATCTACCAGCCGGTAATCCCGGCAGAAGCGCAGTTGCCGGAGATGACCCCGCGGGCCATCGTGTGGGGGATTCTGCTGTGCGTCATCTTTACCGTCGCGTCGGCCTACTCGGGGCTGAAAGTCGGACAGGTGATGGAATCGGCCATTCCGATCTCGATCCTGGCCATCGGTTTGGCGCGCGTCTACTCGCGTCGCTCGAGCCTGCTGGAAAACGTGATCATTACCAGCATCGGCGGCGCCGCCGGCGCCGTGGTGGCCGGCGCCGTGTTTACCGTGCCGGCCCTGTACATCCTGAAGTTGAATCCTCATCCCGTGCAGACGATCTTCCTATGCCTGGCTGGCGGCTGCCTGGGGGTGCTCTTCCTGATCCCCTTACGGCGCTATTTCGTGCGCGAGATGCATGGCCGGCTTCCCTATCCGGAAGCAACGGCCATTACCGAAGTCCTGGTTACGGGCGAGAAGGGCGGATCGCAAGCCAAGCTGCTGTTGCAGGCCACCGTCATCGCGGGCATCTACGATTTTTTCGTCTGCACCTTTCAGGTGTGGAAGGAATATGTCGATTTTCAATTTGTGCCGGTGGTACGCGCGCTGACCGAGCGTACCCGCATGGCCTTCAGCTTTGACGCCATCAGCTTTATCCTGGGCCTGGGCTACGTCATGGGTCTGCGCAGCTCCATGATCCTGTGCGCGGGAGGCGTTCTCTCCAATTTCGTTTTGATCCCGGTGATCTGGTTTATCGGCAATCATTTCGATTCCGCAATTTATCCCGCCACCCTGCCCATTTCCAAGATGACCGCCTTTCAGATCTATCGCAGCTATGTGCGCTACATCGGCGTGGGCGCCATCGCCACAGCGGGAATTTTTGGCATCGTTAAATCCTTGCGCATCGTCGCCGGTTCGTTCGGTATTGCGTTGCGCGTATTTCGCCACGGCGAAGTGGCGAAGCCGGAACGAACCGATCGGGACATTTCGATTGCGGCGATTTTGCTGGGGGTCGTGCTTGGCGCGATCGGCGTGGCGGCCTTTCTGGGACGTTTGCCGGCCAGCTGGACGGTTGTAGCCATCGGTCTGGTTATGACCATGGTCTTTTCGTTCTTCTTTACCTCGGTGGCCGCCAATGCCATTGCCACCACCGCGCGCAACCCGGTATCCGGAATGACCATGCTCACCATCATCATTTCCTCGGTGGTCTTGCTGAGATTCGGCGTTTCGGGGCCCACGGGAATGTTTTTCGTGATGGCCATTGCCAGCATGGTATGCACGGCGCTTTCGGTCTCCGGACAAACCATCACCGATCTGAAAGCCGGCTATTGGCTGGGCTCCACGCCCTCCGCCCAGGAGAAGGTGAAGTTTCTAGGCGTGATTGCGGCCGCCGCCGCCGCCGGACTTACGATTGTGATGTTGGCGCGTGCCTTTCAATTCGGCGAAGCCATGCCGGGCGATCTGAGGCCCATCCTGCCCTCGCCGCAAGCTTCCATCATGAAGGCCCTGGTGGAGGGCTTCATGAGCCACCAACCGGTGACCTATTTACTGTTCGGGGTTGGCGCCATGATCGCCGTGATCCTGGAAATGCTGGGCCAGCCTTCGTTGATTTTTGCGCTGGGGATGTACTTGCCGCTGGAACTGAATACCCCGGCGCTGGTGGGAGGCTTTCTGTCGCACCTGCTGAATAAGCGCGCGAAACGGGCGGGCGGTGAGCGGGGAAGCACGATTCGCGAGCGCGGTGTAATCATCGCCTCCGGCTTGATGGCGGGAGGCGCGCTGGGCGGCGTGCTAGGTGCGGCTCTGCGGTTGGCGCCACGCTATCGCGAAGACTTGATACGAACACCCTTTTACGCATCGGAGCCGATTTCGCAAACCGTTTCCGCGGTGCTATTTCTCGGGCTCTGCTTGTACATCTGGTACAGTTCGTTGCATAAGCCGAAGGAGGCGCGATGGACCAAATAGCACGATTGGTTGCCGATGCCATTCTGGGTGTCGATACCCTATGGGGCGGCGACGTGATGTGTCCCTCGGGTACGGGACGATTCATCGCCGATTCCTGGTTCTCCGATGAGCCCCTGCCGGCCGCCTATGCCAGCCCGTGTGCGGCTCGCGTGCGTGAACTGGGCGGCGTATCCGGCAAAAACGTCGATCGCGCCGTGGTCGAGCAATATTGCCGCCAGGTGGATCTTCCTGGGGCCATCGCCGGCATTCGTCAAGCGGCGGCAACAACCGGCAAATGGCGTAGCGCCTATCTCGTCGGACTTGCTGGATGCCTGGAAACCATGTGGGAGTTGGCGCTGGAGATCTTCGGCCAAGGTCCGGCGGTGCCGTATGCACGCTGTGTGGAATCCTCCACCGGACGGCCGCCTGAGCCTTCGCAGCCGGAAGCCAAACGCGAGCGCCTGGCGGAGTTGCTGAGCCGCGCCGGATATTTGCCGAGCCCCGGTGGCTTGTTGGAGGCGGTTGAAAAATGGCGTCATGAACGCAGCGTTCCCATGGCTTCCGTGCGGGCGCTCGGAGAGGCCATGATCGCCTACTTCGACGGATTGAGCGCCACTCACCTGCAGTCCTACCTTCCGGCGGAACTTGCGGCCGTGCCCCGCGCCAATATTATGTTTCTACCGATCAAAGATGCTTGGTTTTCCGGCTCGATGAACTACGTGGGCCGCGCTCGCCAAGCCGACGGCACTCCTGAATATGAGGCGACCTATGAAATCAACGCCTCCCTCCAGATCTCCGTGCCTGAGTTCCAGCAACTGGTCAGTCACGAAGTGGTTCCCGGCCACGTGACTACGTTTGCCTATCTGCAGAATCTCTATCAACGCGGGCAGGCGGATTTTGAAGCTACCGTGTTGACCATGAATACCCGGGCCGCAACGCTGTTCGAAGGTATTGCCAACAATGCCATTCTGATTGCCCACGGCGTGACCGAAGTTGAGCAATTGCCCGACGAAGACATGCAAATTGGCGTGCTGCTGGCCCTGTTACAGGATGATGCAAAGAATCAATCGTCCTATTTAACCTGGGGAGAAGGCCGAAAGCAGGAGGAAGTGGCGGCCACTTTGCGCCGCGATTTTCTGGTCAGCGAAGAGCGCGCCGATAAACTCTCCGGCGCCTGGGGCCGGCATCCTTTGCTGGGACGAATGTACCTCCCGGCCTATCGCTCCGGCACCGAACGGGTCGCCACCTTGCGGCGGATGTATCCCGCCCAAAGCGTTCTCCCGGCTCTTTATGGCTGCCGCGGACTGGTCGATATTCAAACTGTTGAGGAGATGATGAAGGAAAAGTGAGACGGTCCGTGAAGGACATTAAGGGCTGAGTATTTGAAAGGGCGCGGCTTCAGCCGCGCCCTGGGGTTTCTACATTTTGGGAAGCCAAATACGTGAATTCACCCACAACATTGGGACGCAGAGCGGTGGAAGCGGCGGGCTTTAGCCCGCCGAAATTGCTCGCCTAGGTTGGGCCTTTAGGCCCGGTGGTGCAGGAT